>Ga0116149_1001219_pt1 | contig 31617 bp, 27 predicted proteins | sample AD_UKC057_MetaG_FD_89787 | JGI IMG/M metagenome (GOLD analysis project Ga0116149, IMG submission 89787) | Active sludge microbial communities of municipal wastewater-treating anaerobic digesters from USA - AD_UKC057_MetaG | ecosystem: Engineered > Bioreactor > Anaerobic > Digestate | place: USA...
GGGAAGGTTCCCCTGGAAGGCGGCCTCGTCAATCGGGTCATTCATGAAGTCCGGATTTTCCGCCAACAGATTATTCGCCATTTGCAGGATGGTTTCCGCTGCGGTGCGCGCGGCGCCGCTAGCTTCAAGCAACGCATCGGCCACGATTCCCGCCGTGCTGAAATCACGGTTCCAGCGCGCCTGCACGTCCGCCAGGTCAATGACGGGATGGGTCAGGCATTTGTTGCTGCCGTGGAGGCACAACACTTCGGTCAACAGCGCATATTGGATCCATTCCTTGATTCCGTCGTTGTTGATATCCCAGCTTTCATAGGCGTCGTTCAGGGATGAATCAACATCATTAATCAAATCGGCTATACCTTCACCGCTCATGACCAACAACGGCTCGCCTGTCAATGGATTCTTATACATACAATCCTGGGCAAACGCCATTCCCGGACATACCGCCAGCACCAGTAATGCCACACATGCTCCCGACTTAAGTCCTTTGGAGTTCATCAACACGTTCTCCTTTCCTTTTTTACAGCCACTTTGAACGATCATACAAACATTTTTACACAGAAACGAAACCCGGCCACGCACCGGATAAAGTAACACTTTTTCAAAAACAATCCCTGATGTTTTGAAACATCCTGACACAGCAGAAGTTGAGGTGCCTTTTTCTGTGCCCTGTTAAAATGTCAAGCACAGGATTCGCCCGTTTCCGCCTGAAACAAATGATGTTCCTCTTCCTGAGGAACAAGGACAAAAAAACGACATATCAATCCCGCCATATTATATCTCCCCCTTCCAACATATGTCAAGAAAACTTCAGAAATCTCCACCCTCTCCGGGAACAGGGAAGATGCACTTGTTTTGGAATTCCGCGCATGCGTACAGCAAGGGGTATCCGATGATGCCATTTGACAGGTTCCAGCCTTCACCTCCTGTCCTCATGGCAGGTCTCACACTTGCTGCTGTTGCGGTACGCCGTAAAAGTATCATTTACCCTGGCTACCACGAGCGCTGCGAAACCTTCTCCGTGGGGAATAACTTGACGCGAACGGTATTGTTTTTTATTGTTCGCCATGCCGGCATGAAGCTCCCCACGTGATTTTCGGTATGTCCCCGGGATATACAAAGAAATCTGCTCCGCTGAAGGTCCGTCACCGGAAGATTTTCCTGCCGAAAAAAAAAAGACGCCTTCCATTCTCTCCCGACAGGCGGCATGACATGTTTCAGCATAAAAACTCAGATGGTGTACTCATTTTTCTTTTGTATTCTGAAATCGTACCAGGAACGCCAGACGGCATACATAAAATCCCGGAAAGCTTCCGCCCGCGTTGCTGAAATCGTATGAATATGTTTCATAGGTGTCTTTCTCCATCCTGCCGTTGTGGCGCGAGGTCAATAATACTTCTTTCCCCGGTAGTTGTACCAGGCCCGCCACAGGTCGTTCATAAGTGCCGTAAATGCATCGGCCCGCGTTGCCGATAGTTTCCGAAGATGTTTCATCGGTGGACTCCCGTCTTAGTGCACAAGCAACCCCATATACATATCATATTTTGTTGACAAATGCAACAAAATAATTAGTTTGGTCGTCACTCTGACTCGCCTTCAGGATTGGTGGTGCCGTCTCCCCCCGCTGGATTCTGGGGGTCTTTGTTTTGGAACAGGGGCTGTGCCGCCTGCAAAATAGAGATGATGAAGGCAATCTTGACGTCCGGCGCCACATTCCACGCATGTTCGGGACGTTTTGTTATGAGACGTATGTTGTGCATGATAAAACCTTTTCTGTTGTCTTGGAGCCGGCTATCAGGCCCCCGTAGCCGTCTCCTCGTCTTGCAGCGTTTTCCAAAGGATAAAGGGCTGCACCAGCGGCACGACAAAATCAGTCAGAAAGGAAAGTACGAAACAATAGCGGGCCTGTGTCGTGGTCGTGATGTTATCACAGAGTCCCTCCCCTTGCGCGTATTGCGGTATCGTCCCCAGCAGTTTCATGTGTTTCATGATAAGTCTCCAGCGTTGTATGTGCGACGGGTTTTTATACGCTCAGAATTTCAGGTTCTATGACATCATGTGCTGAATTCGCTTTCTGACGGCGAGTATTCATCACCCTTGTATCTACACATACTATCCTTGCATGGCCGGCAAAGTTTCCCGCACGTATGGCAGTTGCGGTTTTCACGGGAGATTATACGTTTTCGCCTTCCCCCTCGTTTTCTTCTTCGGGGGTGAAAATCTCCTTGTCCGCAAACAGTTCAGCGAGTAGCGCGATTATTTGTCCTGCGACAACCATATAGGTTCCCACACCGCCGGCGGCGGCTTTAAGGGGCGTGCAGGTTACAGGGCGTAAATGATTCATAGTGGGCAACTCCTGATTACACAATCGTGCGCCGTCATTGCGCCGGCATGTACATGAGTAACATGCCTGTAGTATCTTCCGCTTGCGGATACCTGTCAGGGATAATGATAACACGATGGATTGTATCACGGCAACCCTGTTTTATTTTACAATACAGGAGAGGCCAGGCATGTGTTACGGATTTGTGTCCCGGCTCCAGTCCGAAGAAGTGAAATGGAGAGGTCGAGACCGGTCATTTTTGTCTTGTACCTGTCGCCGGAGACGCCGCGTTTTCCCTTGGGACGCCGGTTTTATGGGTGCCCTGGACCGCCCGGATTTTCCGGCGCGTAAGGGCGGCTATTGTTCCCCGGGAAGAAGGTTGCGGCGCGCCGGATGCTTGCTGCATTCCGGGTTTCGTGACGGCGTGTTCTGTTACAGCGTTTGAGAAATCCGGCGGAATTATGGTAAAGTGTGTTTTCCCTCAATGCAACGGCGGTGTTATGTTCAGGGCGTTTCATCGTTGAAAATGCCGCGCCGCCGTGGATGTCGTGCTTCTCAGATTACGGAGATTCTTCCATGCAGGATTGGATGCGCAAACACAGACGCTTGATCATGTTTTTTGTCCTGATTTTTATCTGCATTCCCTTTATATTCATGTTCGGCATGCCTTCCGGCAGCAATCCGCGCCAGGCGCCGGAGGACAGCGTGGTTGCCACTGTGGGCGGGGTGCCGATTATGGAATCGGAATTTCGGCGCCAGCTTGATGCGACCGCCGGCGCCCGGCGCGGGCAGGATGGCGAGCGGCCGAGTTACCAGGAGTTGGACAAGGACGGCACGGTGCAGCGCGTTCTGGAAAACATGGTGGATTCCGCGTTGATTAAATTGCAGGAACAACAGCGGGGCCTGACGGTGGACGAATCCGTGCTGAGCGACCAAATGCGCCAGTGGGATATGTTCAAGGACGAGGAGGGTAATTTCAATCATGAGGCGTGGAACGAATGGGTCGCCAGCGTTTCCAAGTGGGATGAAATTTACGCTGATATGAACGAGTCCGTGGCACGCCAGGTTTTTTTGAACACGGTGATGGCGTCCGGCAACCGCGTGGCATCCGGCAAACTTGAAGAGGAACTCAAAGACAACCATACCAAGTTACGGGTAAAATTCGCCAAGGTGGAACCGCCCCTTGAACCGGCCCCGGAGGAATTGCGGGCGCATTATGACGCCAACCCGGAAAAGTACCGGCTTCCGGAGCAGGTGCGTGCGGAATTTGTTGCCTTATCCCTTGCGCCGCCCCTGCCGGAAATCGCCCCGCAACTGGTGGAACGCGCGCGCCAGGGGGAAGACTTTGCCGAACTCGCCAAGGCCTATTCCAACCTGACCGCTCCGGAAGGCGGCGAAATGGGCTGGCGCACGGAAGAGGAATTCATGGCACCCCATCTGCAACCGCTTTTCAAACTGCTTCCCGGTGAAATCTCCGACCCGGTCGCCGGTCCCACGGGATATTTCATCTACAAGAACGAAGAGGAACGCGTGAATGAAGAAACCGGCGCCCGGGAGGTCCTGGGGCGTCAGATCGTGTTAAATGTGCAACTGGACGCGTCGGAACGCACGGCGCGCGAAAGCAGGGCCGATGCCATCGCGGCCCGGCTGCAAAAAGGCGAAGATCTTCAGGCGGTTGCCGCGGAAGAAGGGCTCGAAGTCAAACAAACGAATTTCTTTGACCGGACCGCCAATGAAATCGAAAATGTGGATGCGAGCGATGTGGTTCAATTTCGCACCCAGGTGGTAAGCGAGAAAGACAAACCCTGGACACCCGTCAAGGGCAGAAACAATATCCTGCTCGCCCACGTACTGGAATCACGGGAAGGGGACCTGCCGCCTTATGAAGAGGTTTTGGACAAGGCGCGGGAAAACGTGATTGCGGAGAAGAAGCAGACGGAGGAGTACAAGGCGCGCGTGGCCGAGTATTCGGAGAAGCTGAAAGCCGAAATGAAAACGCTCGTGGATATGAACACGATTTTTCCCGAGTTAAACGCCACCATCGGCGAGACGACTGAACCATTCACGCCCAAGGACTCGCTATTCCAATATCAGCTTTATGTGCAAGGGGCCGAGATTCACAAGGCCTTTCGCGACAAGGAACCCGGGAGTATTGCGGGGCCGTTATCCGGATTTTTTGGCGAGTCCTGGTTTTTTGAGCTCATCGAACGCACGCCGCCCACCGAAGAAGAACTTTCCGGGCTGGAGGGTGAACGCGAGGAAGCCAAGAACCGCCTGGTGCAGACCCGCAAATACGAAATCATGACGGATTTCACCAAGGACCTGCGGGAGCGTATGCTGGCCAACGTATCCTATCAACAGAATACGGAGGTGCTGGACCGTATCCTGGGGCGGAATTTGACAGCGGAAGAGGCTGCGGCGGAAGGAGAGTCGGCGCCGGGTTCCTCCACGGTGGAAGGGGAACCGACATCTGCGGAAGGAGCGTCCCAGGAGCAGACGGACGCCTCCGCCGCGGATCCCGTCGCGAGCGAAGGCGCGGCGCCTGTAAGCGTTGACACCGGGGAATCGGATGCCGCCGACGCGGAAACCGAAACCGATGATTCCGGGGAAACGGCAGCCGGTGATGTTGCGGAAGAGGACAGCGCGGTTCCTGAGGCCGCCAGTGAAACTCCGGAAGAGTAGCCCCGCTTTACGGCTTGATAGAATTGCAGTACTACGACATAACGTGCATGGCGTCCGTGTCTGTGCCGGGTGTGCGTTTTCCGCCGCCTGGCAGAAAGTCCGCTTTTGCGGTGATTTTTTTGGCTTCTGCGAATACCGGTATGCGGGCCGGGACCCAGCCGAAGCGAGTCAAGTGACGGCCGGCGCCGCAGGAAAGGCAGGCAATGGAGAAAGTGATCATCATGGGCGGCGGCCCTGCGGGGTGTACTGCGGCGTTGTATGCCGCCAGGGCGGGATTGTCTCCGCTGGTACTGGAAGGCGAGTTCAGCCAGGCCATTCTCCCGGGCGGCCAGTTGATGACCACCACGGAAGTGGAAAATTTTCCCGGTTATCCCAATGGCATCACGGGCCCGGAACTGATGGCGGACCTCAAGCAACAGGCGCAACGGTTCGACGCGCGTTTTGAATATAAGACCGTGACAGCCCTGGATTTTTCCGGGTCTCCCCTGAAGGTCTCGGTAAATGAAGAATGGTATGAAACGGCCGTTCTGATCATCGCCACGGGGGCGACCGCCCGGTATCTCGGCCTGGAATCGGAACAACGGTTCATGAACATGGGGGTTTCCGCCTGTGCCACTTGTGACGGCGCGCTGCCGCGGTTCCGGAATAAAAGCGTGGTCGTTGTCGGGGGCGGGGATACCGCAATGGAGGAGGCGTTGTTTCTTGCCAATTTCGCGGCGGAGGTGCATGTGGTGCATCGCCGCGACAAGTTCAGGGCAAGCCCCATCATGGGGGACCGGGTCGTCAAGCACCCCAAGATTGTCGTGGAGTGGAATTCCGTCGTGGACGAAATTCTCGGCAATGAGGATGAGGGTGTGACGGGGGCACGGTTGCGCGACACGCAGACCGGCGACACGCGCGACTTGGCGTGTTCGGGGTATTTTGCCGCCATCGGCCATCAGCCGAACACGTCGCTGTTCCAGGGACTTCTGGACATGGATGAAAGCGGCTACCTCATAACCCGCCCGAACAGCACGTACACCAAGGTTCCCGGCGTGTTCGCGTGCGGTGATGTGCAGGACAAAACCTACCGGCAGGCGATTACCGCCGCGGGAAGCGGATGCATGGCCGCGATTGACGCGACGCGATGGCTGGAATCCAAGGACGCACAGTAGCCTATCTCAGGACAGGAAATGTGACCGTCTTTTGAACGGTCAGTAATTGAACTATGGGCTTGTTATCTTCCAAACTTCCCGCCAGAGAAATGGCGGTTATCTGCCGGCAACTGGCGACGATGTACCATGCCGGGATACCCCTGTTGGAGGCGTTGTCCCTGGCGGCGGAGCGGGGTGTTTCCGCCGCGGCCCGGCGCCTGCTGCAGTCCATGGCGGTGTCAATCCGCGGGGGCGCGTCCCTGGCCGAGGCCGCCGGCAGGGAGACCCGGTTTCTCCCGGACCTGTTCGTGGAGGTGGTTTCTGCCGGTGAAAAGGGCGGACGCCTTGAGGTGTTATTGCGCGACCTGGCGGACCATTATGAAGGCATGCAGGCGATGAAGCGCGCGGCGGTGTCGTCGCTGACCTATCCCGGCCTGCAGCTTGTCTGCGCCTGGTTTCTGGGTACCTTCGCCCTGGGTATTATCAGGTCCGTCGGGGGCGTGTTGAACGGTTCCGGGGGCCGTTTTTCCATGCATGCCTTCCTGCTTTCCTATCTCCGCTTTCAGGGCGTGGCACTTTTCACGGTGGTTCTGGCGGCGGCTGGGCTGGTGGTGTTGGCGCGCCTTGGCTGGTTGCAAGGAATAACGGCCGTGGCGATGAGGGGACTCTGGCCCGTGAACCGCATCCTGGAAAAATTTGCCCTGGCCCGTTTTTACCGGGGAATGTCCCTGCTGGTCCAGGCCGGCCTGGATATAAGACAATGCATTACACGCAGCGCGGCCATGACCATGAACCCCGCCATTGAAGCGGATTTGATGCGTGCCGTGCCTGTGGTGACTCGGGGCGGTTCGCTGGTGGAAGCCTTCTCCAAAAGCCGGTACCTCGGTCGGATCGGCCGGGAAATGCTTGCCGTGGGTGAACAGTCCGGCACCCTTGATGAAACCTTGCAGAAAGCGGCGGAATACAGTTTTGAAGAAGCACGTACCGCCGTAAGCGTTTTGGCGAAGGTGCTGCAGGTTCTGATTACGCTGGCGGTTGGCGGCGCTGTGGCCTATATTGTCATTACTTTTTACGGAAACTTGTACGGCATGTTTTAAAATAGGGACAGGCGACGGCATGCGGCCTGGCCTGAAAACATGAACGGGAGACTGCCAATGAACGCAAACGAAAGAGTTCCCGCGCCGGACACCCCTGAACCGGAAAAGGAACCCCGGGACCTGACGAAGTATATCTGGTTGGGAATCCTTGTCCTGATCTGCCTTATGCTGGCGGTGATTTATACGGGGCGCAAACCACGCCCGGTCGCCAGCATGGTCCGGGCAAGCCATATTCTGATTTCCTTCGATGCGAACGACCCCGTGGACCGGGGACGCGCCTATGAGCGCATATCCGAACTGCGTGAACGCCTCCTGGCCGGGGAAAGTTTCGAGAAACTTGCCAAGTCCCATTCCGACGATACTGCCAGTAAAAGGCGCGGCGGCGACATGGGCTGGGCGCCCCGGGGTACCTATGCGGCGGAATTCGAGGAGTATTGCTGGAAAGGAGAGGTGGGCGCGATAAGCGAAATTATCCAGACCCAGTTCGGGTTTCATGTGATACGTGTGGATGACCGGCATATTGCGGAGGCGGAACGCTACGAAAAGGATATTGAGCAAAAGGCTCTGGAGTTGCTTGAAAAAGAACAAGAGGCGCCGGACGCCCCCGGTAGCCACGAAACCTGACGCCCGCAAGCCGGTGTTGAGGAGTTGCATACGTGCTGTGTTATGAGTCCATTATCAAGTCGGTGATTGACTGCTACCCGGAGTTGGTCCCGGAAGACATACAATTGGGAACACCGCCCGCCCTGGAAATGGGCGATGTCGCCATTCCCGCGTTTATTCCGGCTAAAAAACGGAAAGTCGCCCCCCATGTTATGGCGCAGGACATGGCGCAACGGGTGTCCTTCGACGAATGCGTTGCCACGGCCACCGCGTCGGGCCCCTACCTGAACCTGTTCTTTGACAGGAAGCGCGTGGGGTTTGCCATGCTGCGGGATATTCTTCTGGCCGGGGACTGTTGGGGCGCCGGGGGCAGCGGCCGAGGCAAACGGGTGCTGATAGAACACACAAGCATCAACCCCAACGCAAGTCCCCATGTCGGCCGGGGACGCTGCGCCATGATCGGCGACAGCCTGGCGCGTCTGATGCGGTTTGAAGGATATGATGTCGAAGTTCATTATTATGTGAACGACATGGGCAGGCAGATAGGCCTTCTGGTGCTGGTGGCGTCGGAACTTGAGGGTGTCACGTTTGACCGGATGCTGGATATCTATGTCGCGGCGAATCAACGGGCGAAAGACGATCCTGAATTTGCCGCCCGGGGTTATGAACTGCTGGTAAAAATGGAAGCCGGGGACCCCGAGACCCGGGAAAAATTTTACCGGGTGACCGAACTGTGCCTTCAGGGGCAATTGGAAGTGCTGCGCCGACTCAATGTGTCCTATGATTGTTTTGACCATGAATCCGTCTATGTGAACGACCCGCGCTGGCCCGCCATCGAAGCGGCGCTGGAAGGGCGGGGCGCCATTTTCACCGACGAAGAGGGGCGGCGCGTGGTAGACCTTTCCCGGCTGGGATACGGCGCCGAAGAGGGACGTTATTTCGTGCTGCGTCGGGCGAACGGTTCTTCCATGTACGGGTGCCGTGATTTGCTGTATTCGCTGGACAAGCATGGACGCAATGCGGATATCAACATCATGGTGCTCGGAGAAGATCATAAACTGTATGCGCAGCAGCTCGCGCTTATCCTGGATGCGGCGGGCATTCCCGCGCCGGAAGCCATCTACTATTCCTATATCCGGCTTTCTCAGGGCATCATGTCCACGCGGGAAGGGAACGTGGTGCTGCTTTCCGATTTCCTGGACCAGGCATCAGCCATTTCCCAAGACCGGGTCACGGAGCAATTCCCCGACCTTTCCGAGGACGACCGCCGCGTGATTGCGGACCTGGTCGCCGTGTCCGCCATACGATTCGCGGTACTGCGGGTAAAGCCGGCAAAGAATGTAATATTTGACCTGGAAACCGCGCTTTCTTTCAACGGCGACACAGGCCCTTACATGTTATATTGTTGCGCCCGCATACGGTCCATTTTGCGCAAGTGGGACAGGGAAATCCCGGATCTGTCCCGGGAGGCGTTCCAGGTGACCACAGATCAGGAATGGATGTTACTCAAAACAATGGCGCAACTCCCGAAAGTGGTCTCTGATTCGATGATCCAACATAACTGCGCGCCCATCGCCAACTATGCCCTGGAACTGGCCCATGTTTTCACCGCGTTTTATCATGAGTGCCCCGTGTTGACCGCGGACAACGAAGCCACGCTCCACATGCGCCTGCGATTGTGTGAAGCCGCGCTGCAGACCTTGTCCAATGCGCTGGGCATCCTGGGCATTGATACGCCTGAGCGCATGTAAACTTTCCGGTCGGCGACGGGTGTACGGCGCCTCCGGTTGTCTTCAGATTGAAATTGCTTGCGTAAACGTGTTCTGATACACTTTACGCGCGGGTGTGCCTCATCTTATTTGGCGCGGCGCGCGCGACCGGAACACGCGGTTGCGGACGGTAGTTTTTTGCAGGGCTGGTCCTTTCTGTTCAGAGTTGGAGTGATTCATGATTGCACAGCATTTTATCGAGTTGATTGCGGATGAACTGCGGTTGAAGCCTGAAGTGGTGGAGGCCGCCATCGGTCTTTTCGTCAAGGGCGCGACGATTCCGTTTGTGGCGCGATACAGAAAGGATCTTACGGGCGGGCTGAGCGAAAGCAAGTTGGAACGCATTGAAGAAAGGAATAATTATTTCACCGCCCTTTCTTCCCGCAAAAACGCCATCCTGGAGAATATCGAAAAGCAGGGGCGCCTTACCGATGCGTTGCGCGGCGTTCTTGAGGCCTGCCATGACCATGTCACACTCGAGGATATCAGCCTGCCTTTCAAAAAACAGCGCAATAACCGCGCCGCCATCGCGGCGAACAAGGGCCTGCTTCCCCTCGCGGATTATATCTGGGCCCAGTCGCCCACTTCCCCGCCCCCGGTTCTTTACGCCGAATCCTTCGTACTGGTGGACAAACAGGTGCTTTCCGTGGAAGAGGCGCTGGAAGGCGCTCGGCACATTCTCGCCGAGTGCATCGCCATGAATGCGGATATCAGGCAGGAGGTGCGTAAAAACCTTTATGAAGAAGGTGTGCTGGCGGTCCATCCAACACGGGTTGAGGCGGACAAGGCGTCGAGATATGGCGCGTTTAAAAATTATCGCCATCCTTTGAAAGATGTGACTGAAGAGGTGTTCTTGACGATACTTCAGGGCGAGCAGCGTAATGCGCTGCGGGTGGAACTGGTCGTTGATGATGAAAAGCTCATCCGGTCCATTGCCGGACGGTTCATCCAGGATTCCCAGAACGCCTGTGCCGTGGAAATCGAGGCGGCAGTTACCGACGCCTATAAACGCCTGCTTCGTCCCGTCATCGAGGAAGAGGTCTTCACCAGGGTCAGGCGCGATGCGGAAGACGCCGCCATCGCAGCCTGCCGGGATCATCTGCGCAATTTGCTGCTGACGGCCCCGGTTGGACCGGAGCCCGTTATTGGTATCTGTTGCTGGTCACCCCGGGTGCGTGTTCTCGCCGCCCTGGACAACCGGGGCGCTTTCCTGTCGGCGGCCTCCGTCACGGCGGATACGCAGGAGGGCCTGGACGCGGAAATGGAAAAAGCGTTAGGCTCCATGCTGGAAGCCCACTCTCCCAAGGGCATCGGCATCAGTAGCGCCCCGGGCGGGCGTGAGGCCCTGCGCCTGGTTCAGTCTTATCTGCAAAAGAACAAGGTGCCCGCATTCGGCACCCTCGTGCAGGATGCGGGATTGTCCGCCTATTCACATTCTCCCCTTGCCGTACAGGAGTTTCCAGACAAGGAAGAACAAGTGCGCGCGGCGATATCGGTGGGAAGGCGGCTCCAGGATACCCTTCGCGAATTGGTGAAGGTGGAACCCTGGAATTTAATTCCCGCGCGGCTGGCCATGGGCGTGAATCGGCGGCGCCTGCAATCGGGAGCGGTCCGTACCGTTGAATCTGTTGTCAACAGAATCGGCGCGGATGCCAATACCGATTCGGTGGAATTATTGCGGTATGTCAGCGGGTTGCAGCTGGGCGTGGCCCAGGCTCTGGTCGAGAAAAGAACCGAATTGGGCAAATTTTCCAAGCGCGACGACTTGTTGGAAGTGTCCGGAATCGGCGAAAAGACCTTCCAGCAATGTGCCGGATTCCTGAAGATAAGCGGCGCTGAAAACCCGCTGGACGATTCGACGATACATCCCGAGTCCTATCCGGCGGTAGAAAAAATGCTGAGTGCTTTGGAATGTTCCCTTGACCAGGTGCGCGAAAAGCCGGAGCTGCTGCGGGGGCTTGATTTGCAGGGGATGGCCGATGAAACGACGGGACCCCTGGCTCTGGAGGATATCTGTTATGAACTCGGCCGAATCGGGCGCGATCCGCGCCGCCGTTTCAGGCCGCCACAGAATATGATAGTCCTGAACGGGATTGAAGACCTCAAGCCGGATATGGTCCTTGAGGGCATTGTAACCAACATCACTGATTTCGGTGTTTTTGTTTCTTTCGGGCTCGACCAGGAAGGCCTCGTTCACCGCTCCGAAGTAGGGCGCAATATATTGAACGATCCCAAACGTGCGCTGCAGGTGGGCGATGTCGTCAAGGTGCTTGTCACCCATGTCGACCTGGAGGCGAAAAAGATCGCCCTTTCCATACGCGGCGCCGCCAAATTACCCCTGACACGCCCCCCCCGCCAGTATAGACCGGGTTTGGAGAGTGGCGCGCCGGGCGCGGAGCGGTTTGACCACGATTCTCAGGGCGACAGAAGGCGCCCGCCGCGGTCGGACAGCAGGGACAGAGATTTCCGCGACAGCCGCCGAGCACCTATGGAGGGCTACCCTTCACGGCGCGGGCGGGGCAAATCGATTGCGATACCGAAAATCAATCAAGGCGCTTCCCGGCGCGATGGCGAGAATCTGTTGAATACCAGCCTTGCTGATCAACTTGCGGCGCTTCGGGACAAGATTATTTCCACAAAAAAATAAGAATACGGACGCCCGGTTGGTTTTGGTAGGTTCACGCCGGCCGCACTTAATGAAGCCGGAGCCGTGCTTATTCCCCTTTGGGCTGGTGGGCGTTTATCTTTTCCCTGACGGCCTCCATGGAGGGATCCAGCCGGAGAGCGTGGTGCCACTCGGCCAGGGCGCGTTGCGTGTTGCCCAGCAACTGGTGTATATCCCCCAGGTGGTCCCGCAGTTCGGCGTCATCGCTTTCCATGGCGTGAAGGGCCTGTTGTATCAGCCCCAAGGCTTCCTCGCCTTTGCCCTGCCGGTAATAAACCCACCCCAAGCTGTCAAGATAATACGGGTTTTCCGGATCAATGGCCAGAGCGCGCTTCAGGAGGGTTTCGGCTTCCTCCAGTTTCCGGTCGTGCTCGGCATAGAAAAACCCAAGAAAATTAAGAACGTCCGCATCGTCCGGTTCAATTTCAAGATAGGCGCGAAGATGATATTCCGTATCGGAAAAGTTGTTCAATTTGTCCGATACATATGCGCTGTGGTAGTGAATGTACTTCGAGTTGACGCCGCGCGCGCGAAGCGCGTCCAATATGGCCAGCGCCTCGCCGTGTTGGCCGTTATGGGCGAGAATGCGGGCGCAGAAAAACTCAAGGATGGGAGAGAACCCGATGTTTTCGCGAAGAACTTCCAGTTTGTTCGTCAGGGTGTTGCAGGTTTCCTCCTTGCCGAAAAAATCCGGCAGGACGCCCAATATCAAGTCCGTCTCCGTTTCAATTTCATCCAGCGTATACCGGTCGTCCCAGGGATTGGTGGGCCAGGCCCCTTCTTCAGGTGTTTCAAAGAAGGATAGGGCAAAGAGGAGATCGGCAAAAAAATACGCTTCGCCCTCGAGCGCGTTTCGTTGCGCCTCCTCCAATGCTCCGGTCTGTAACAGTACCCAGGCAAATTGAAGGTAATTGCTTGCCGAGGCGTCTTCCTGAAGCACCAGTCTTTCAAAAAGGCCTGCGGCTTCGCCTATGCGGCCGAGGTGAAACAGGCACCCGGCCCGATATTCGAGGGCGGAGGTGTCTTCCGGGCGTTCACGCAGGTATAGCCGCAGTTGTTCCTCGCAGGCTTTGAAATCTTCCTGTTCATATAACACAACGGCCAGCAGGAAGCGCACGCGGCCGACACGCGGTTCAAGTTCCAACACCTTTTCAAAGGCGCGTTTCGCACCGGCGTGGTCGCCGATGCGGGAAAGGTTGAGGCCAAGTTGATAATGCAGCGCGGCGCTGTCGGGGCTTCGTTTGAGCAACTGCTCATAGATTTCTATGACGGCCACCAGGTCATTGGTTTCTTCCTGCAATTCCACCAGAGCCCCGTATCCGGCCAGACTATCCGGTTGAAGCGCAATGGCCTGCTTGAACGCCTCCACGGCCGCGTCCATATTACCCCGGCTATGCTGCAGTTCCCCCAGCGCGAGCCATATCTCGGGACTGTCAGGAATTTGTTCCAGCGCTTTCTGACAGGCAGCCAGGGCCTCCTCATCGTTTCCCAGACGTAAATAGGTGCGAATCAGCCGTAACCGCGGCGTGACCGCTTTCTTGTCATATTGAATCACAGCGGAATAGGCCTCTGTGGCGCGGTCAAGTTCGGCGTTGTGTTCGTGGATAATGCCGGAGATATGGTGCGCGTAAGCGCTGCCTTGCCCGGCGCCCCGCAGCGGGTCGAAGCCGACCCTGTCCGTGAAGACCGCGCATCCGCAGGTGGAAAAGACTACGAGGACTAAAGGATAAAATAATCTGTACACAACGGGTATCCTGCTGCTTGACTAAAACAATTCTTTCGAGTCGCCTTCCGCACGGCACGGGGCGAAACTTTTCCGGTGCTCGTTACACGGCCCGAACCGCCGGAGTGCTTCAAGGTGTTCCGCCGTGCCGTACCCTTTATTTCGCGCAAATCCGTACTGGGGGTAGCGTCTGTCGATCTCCAAAAGCATCGTATCGCGGGTAACCTTGGCGACGATACTGGCGGCCGCAATACTCAACGACCGGGAGTCTCCTTTGATAACGCGCATTGAAGGCTTCGTAATCCCGGGAAGCGAATATCCGTCCACCAGAATAAAATCAGGCGTTTCCCGCAACGCGGCGATTGCATTGCGCATGGCCGCATAGTTTGCGGATTGTATTCCTGTTGCATCTATTTCAGCGGAGGAAACCGCAGCCACGCCGACGAGATGTTTTCCGGAGTTCAGCCGTTCATAAAGGGCGCGTCTCGCGGCATCCGTCAGCCGTTTGGAATCGTTTAAACCAGCAATGGGTTGCTGCAATACCACGGCCGCAGCGACAATCGGACCTGCGAGTGGGCCGCGTCCAGCCTCATCCACGCCCGCGATTCGGCAAAAACCTTGTTCCCAAAGCGTGGTTTCCAGGGACAGCATAGCATAAAGGCGCTGTTGTTCCGCAAGAGGTGTGTCGTCGTCCATATCCGCCATGAACTGTTCGGCATCTTGTCGCAGTGTCATTGTATTGAGCCCCGGTTCTCATCTTCGAAGGATAAGAAGCATAATCATCCGGCACAATCCGGTTTTGGAAACCCCTGCAATTTTGGAGGGAGCCGGCGGCGCTGTTCCGGCGTCCGGCCTACCACATATGCAGAATAACTTTCATCACATCGGGCTCCTCCGCGCGCGACATGGCCCGTAGAGCGTCCCCAAGAGGATAACGTTCCGAAACCATCGGGCGGGTTTCAATGGTGCCCATGGCCAGAGCTTCCAGCGCAGGGCGGAACGGGCCGCAGCGGGACCCGAGAATACGCACCTCATTGACGACGGCGCCCACGGCATCCATTTGAAATCCCTCGGCGCAGGTGGTTTTGAGAACAACCGTGCCTTCAGGTCTTACCAGCGCAAGCGCCCGCTGGAGTCCCGCCGGCGTCCCGGTGGCTTCCACGACCACATCCGCCCGGCCTTCCAATGTATCCGTATTGAGGGCGGTTGCAATGCCCAATCGGCTGAGCAGATCCAGCTTCCAGCGATGGCGGCCTACGCACACAATGTTTTTCGAATACAGCCACAGGGTCTGGGCAACCAACTGTCCCAACTTGCCATCACCCAGCACAACAATCCGGTCGTCGGCCAGAATCGAGAGTTGCTCCACAATACGAAACGCCGCCGCAAGGGGTTCAGTAAATACCGCTACGTCTTCGTGGACGCCGTCGGGCACCAGGTGAAGATTGGTTTCCGGCAGGGTGGTATATTCTGCAAATGCTCCCGGCCGCTCTTGGATACCGAGTACGGTGCGATTGACGCAGTGCCGGGACATCTCCATTTTACAGTAGACGCACCGGCCGCAGACACAGTTGATTTCTCCTACGACGCGCTTTCCGACCAGATACGTGTTGGAGGCTTTTTCCACGACACCCACAAATTCATGCCCCAGAACACCGCGGTACTTCATGTAGCCGCGTTTGATTTCGCTGTCGGTGCGGCATATGCCTGCGGCGAGTACACGAATCAACGCCTCACCGGGTCCCGGAACCGGTACGGGCATTTCCACGACTTGGAGGCTTGAATCGAATACCAGTGCTTTCATATGGAGGTGCCCTTCTGCATTGAAACCGGAATCCCGTCTATTGTACAGGTTTCGACAGGCCCAAACCATCTGGATGGTTTTTATTGACCTTGTATTGAATCGCCTCTTTCATTTATAGTCTTCTTTGATGAGGCAATGTTGCTTTCGGGTTAACATTTAATCAATTGTTCGAACACATCGAAAAATATATGAATAGCCGGAATGGTTAAAGTAAAGATAGAACCATTTTTTCGGGATACAAAGACAAATTTTATGGTATTATGAGAACTGGAAGTTTTTTACAATATCCGTGTGAAATTGTGAAGCCCATGTTACGGGGGACAGGCTGCATGGCTGATAATAATGGCTTTGGATGTTGTGATGGAAATACGACCTCATGAGAGAAGATAGTAATCCACCTCCTATAGACAATCTCTGTGCCAGCGGCGAACTCATCAATGAAAGGTATGCTGTCCTGGATTTGCTGGGATGGGGAGGCATGGGGGTGGTATATAAAGTGCGGGACACCGTATTGGGGGAAGAACTTGCGCTGAAGATACTGTTGCCGCACTTTGTGACCGATGAAGCCGTCATCGAGCGGTTCATTAATGAAGTCCGCATTACGCGCAAGATAACGCATCCAAACATCGTGCGGGTTCACGATATTGGTTTGATGGGGGACAGCCTGTTTATTTCCATGGAATACGTGGATGGAGAATCGCTGCGTAAAGTCCTGGATCGGCGGGGTGCTGGGGCGCGGCTTTCCATGCGCCAGTCCGTTTATATTATTTCGCAATTATGCCTGGCGCTTAAGTATGCCCATCACTACACGATTCACCGGGATATCAAGCCTGATAACATCATGGTAACGCAGAAAAACCGCATCAAGCTGATGGATTTCGGCATTGCCAAATTGAAAGACGCGCGTTATGATTCCAATGCGGACGCGATTGTGGGGACACCCTACTACATGGCTCCCGAGCAACTGCAACACGCGCCGGACGTAGATGGCCGGGCCGACATTTACAGTCTGGGGGTCGTCCTGCATGAATTGGTTACCGGCAGGTTGCCCTCACTGATTCCCGAGTCACTGTCGCGTCAATATGATGACGTTTCTCCGGAACTGGAGCGTATAATCTTCAAGTGCCTGGAACATGATCGGGAGAACCGGTTTGACTCCGTGGTGCAATTACGGGATGCTCTGCGTTCCCTGACGGAAAGTTTTCATGACGGTTCTGAACCCGGCCTTGCCCTTACTCATCAGGCATCTTCCGGAGTGATCACCCCTTTTCAGGATATTGTCAATGTTGCGGGAGCGTTGGAGTCTTTCCTTAAAGAAGAAAAGTTCAGCGGGGAGGGGTTGGGAGAGTTTTCCGGGAACAACGGCAATGCGTCCGTTGAGGCCGGTCCGGATACAACGCCCTATCCTCCTCTGGATTTCCGGGATATTACCCCCCTGCCGGGTTTCAGTACGGAACACCATCCCGGCCGCGCGAACACTTTAAAGTCCCGCAATACGAGCGCCCGCCTCCGCATTGCCGCCATGGCCGGCGCGGCAGCCGTCTTTCTGGGACTGCTGCTAGTGGTCTATGCCGGAACCGACTTATTCAAGACCGAGCCTCTCGCGCAAATTCAGGAGGCACCGTCCCCGGATGCACAAGTCAACCTGGAATGTGTGCAGGCGATGCTCAAGGCCACCGGCAGTTTGGTGGATGCGTTGCAGCTCTCCCTGGGCGAGTACAAACGGGAGAATACCCCCGAGAACGAAACCATGGTGGAGATGATACGCCAGATGTTCGTTAAGGAAGTGGAAAGCCGTATCTACGCCAATCCCTTCAGCATGCAGAAGCTGAACAGCGCCTCCACCGACGCGGTGCGGGCTGGTCATATGGACAGTAGCGTAACCATACGCCAGCTTAGCGATTTGGTGAACCGTGAAGTCGCCCAGTTTAAATTCGTGCTTGTCGGCATCGATACCGGAAAGCACCTGGCGACATTCCGGCTGAACAATGCCTATTCCTCCAAGGATACGGAAGAGGTTACGGTGGGCGATTTGTTACAGCAAAGGTTCCGTGTCGTCGGCATTGGCGTACGTTCCGTGTACCTGGAAGATACCAACCCGAAATGCGGGCGCCGGGCCTTGATTGCCAGGATTATGGAACCTGTGGCCGCCGAATGAGTCCCGGGGCGGACATGCTCCCGCCATAAGGAGAAGATTTCTGACTGCTGTAATTGGGAACTTCCCTTCCTGCCAGGATTTCCACGGGGATTATCAACTTGGGGAATCACCGCGAAATAATACTTGCAAAAATGCGTCGGCTGTGATAGCATATTCACGATATGTAGTGGTTAATCAATTTATGATTCCCATATATTGTGTATGTGCAGCACAAATGCGAACTGCAGTGGCGAACGTAAACGCAGCCGTCATATGGATACCGGGCGGCTTGGTGGAAGGGAGAAATGATGGATAAACCTGTACGGCTGGCCTTTGTACCCGGGTATCCAGTCAGTCTTGAATCCCTCTGTCCCAAATCGCATCTGCTTTTGTTGCAGAACAAACTTGCATCGAAGGGGATAGCCGCTGACATTGTCGATTTCGGCGTTTCCGAGAACAGGTCTTCCGGGGAGTCCTCGGATGCCGACAATTCTGGCGAGCGTATTTCGGGGTGGGTGGAGCAAATTGCCCGGGGGTGGGGCGGTTTTCCGTCGTGGTTTGGAGCAACGTCGGACGCAACCCTCCGGGAAAAGGAACTGATTAATGCGGCACGGCGGAACCGGCTCGAAAAAGGATCGCCGCAGGTTCTTGTCTTCTGGCTTGAGTCGCGCGACCAATTGCCGGAGATTCTGGCGTTAAGTACCGGGCTGCGCAGTTCTCAGCCGCAGATGCAGCAGGTGTTTTCGGGTCCCTATGCGTTTCACTACGGGGCTTGTTTGCTCGGCAATCATCCGAGTGTGGACACCGTTATTCCGGAAGATGTTGCCGGAGGTCTGGCGGCATATTTTCAAACCGGGGAATGGTCTTCCGTTCCCGGAGTTATCCACAGGGCGGCACAGGGGCAGGTGCAACGTTCCGAACGGAGCCGGAGCGCTGAAGGGCACATTCCACTGAATGTTTCCTGTCTGCAACGGCCGGAACGGGTGAAACAGTTTCCCTTGTTTCAGGTGGACTTCCGGGAATTTCCCGCTGCATTTTACTATCAGGACCATGCCGGGTCGCGTCTGGCTAAAAAACATGCCGAGGCGCTGGTGGATGAAATCATTTTTTTGCAGCGACGCCATAACGCGAGCGTATTTCATATTTCGGCCGCCCACGTTTCTCCCGCCGAGCTTTTAGACCTTACGAACACGCTGCTGACACATAACATCGTGATCATCTACAGTCTGGGCGATATTACAGACCCCATCGGCAGTTCCCTGGCGCAACGCCTTTTCGCCTCCGGATGCAGGTCCGTGGGATTCCGGGTGCCGGCGGGCAGTCAACGGGTTCTTGAAGACTTTTACGGATGCACGACGGGGGCCAGCGCCATGGTTGCCTCGGTGTGCAACTGCAACGCCGCGGGCATATTTACGGCGGTCCGCATGTGTTACCCCTGTCCGGCTGACGATTATCATACCCGCGCGGAGACAGAATTGTTCATAGAAACGGCGAAACCGGCGTCGGTCTGTATCGAATTACCCGCGTTGTCCCCGGAATCGGTGTGGTTCAGACAGTCCTCCGCATATGGGTTCTTTGTCAGCCACAAGGAATATCACCGGTATGTTGCAGGCGGCAACGCCGCGTATGGAGACCTGCCCTACACCATGCGGGGCTGGAGCGCCAAACGTCTGCAGCAGGCGCGGACCTCTCTGGAGGGCTTTGCCGCCGCGGCCGGATGCATGATAGATGTTACGGAGCAGTCTGGCGTGCTTGCCCGTCTTGTTCGCAGTGTTTTGGATGAAGCCGAGTTTCTGGAAGAATTGCGCAATGCGTTGGAACGCCACTGCCCGGAGCGGTTGGAGTCGCTCCTTAGTTATGTTTGCGAGAATGCCCGGACATTGAGTGAGAGCAGTCAGGCTGCCCGCGAACTGGTCGGTACTGTAGCGTTTTCTTCGTAACCCTTTTCGCGGTATCCCGTCCTGAGAAAGGGGCGTGTTTTTTCCCTACCAGCGCGCCCGGTGTTCTTCCGCCCAGCCCACCAGGTTTTCTATGGGGATGGTGGTCCCCGCGATGTTGAGTGTGCCACAATACCGGCCGAACATCTGGTGGGTTTCGGATGCGATGATCAACAGGTTCGTGGAACCGGCCTTCTCATAAAACGGCGTAAACTCAAGGCGCACCGTGTCGCTGGACGCGGTACGCATACGCCAGGGCTTCATAAAATCCCGGTCATCGTATTCAAAAAAAATGTCTTCATGAATCTTGTGGAGTCGTCCATTGTAAAGGATACCGTTTTCATTCATTCCCGTGCCGTCGGTCCACTTTGCCCCCATGTTGATGCCGACCTCGCTGCCGCCGCTGCGGCCGGAAAAAGAGGCCCAGTTCCAGGAGGTGCGGTAGGGCCATATGCCCCGGCCGAAATCCAGGCAGGCGAAAGCCGTACCCGGCGCAAAAACAAATGCTTCCTCTCCCCAGGAAATGCGGCCCTCCGCAGGCAGGCACTGCTGCTTGGAAGTAAACTGGAAGGTGTTCCGGTTCCAGGGAATAACGACATTGAGGCTTTCCTTTCCAACGGGACGCTCGATTTGAAGATCCGCATTGAAGGGTTTTCGCAGGCGGCCGCCCGTACGCACGGACATGTGCAGCCGGTTGCCCGTCTGCTCGAAACGAAGATGCGTTCCGTATTGGTGAAATTCTATCGTTTGTTCAACCGTATCCCCCATTTCCGGACGGCGGGGAAAGAGTTTGACGCCGCCTCTTTCTATAAAGCGCCCCGTCTCATATTCGAGGAAATACATGCCTCCCAGGGCAAGATAGTCTATGTGAGCGATGGTCGCGGAAAAGAGAAACCGTTCCCCGGTGATGCACCAATAATCCCATTTCTTCTTGCGCGGAAAGCGGTCACGCAGATTACAGGCATGCATCGGCTTGCGTGACCACCCGACCGCCTCCGGGTTCAACGCGCCCTGACCGTCACATAGCACTACGCCGCTGGTGATTTCTCTTGCTTCGGGGGTCATGGTGTGGACTTCTCCTGCCGTAATCGCTTTTACTACCTTCGGGTTCATCTCATTGTACCCGATTTGCCTGTTCCAATCATCCCCCAACCGTTTCCCACGTCAATTACGGGGGCGATATTTTTTTGGAGTGATTTCAAGCGTTCTGTTAAACTCACAAAAAGTATGAAAGATCACTACGGGCGAAGGCTGATATTTTATGAAGCACGCGGACCCCAAAAACGTATTATGGATAACCACGGATGAATTCCGTCCGGATTGCCTGGGCATTTCCGGGAATACCTTGATACAAACGCCGAATCTGGACATGCTCGCCCGTGAGGGCGTTCTGATGCGCAACGCTTTTTGCCAGGGTTCTCCCTGCGCGCCGAGCCGGATGTCGCTTCACACGGGACGTTACCTGTGTTCGACCGGGGTCCTGGACAATATGACGCCTCTCGCCGAGGCGGAAGACAACCTGGCCATGCACCTGCGCAGGCATGGCTATACGGCCGCCATCGCCGGGTATAATGATTATGCCTGCGACCCGAACATGTTGCCTGAAGGGCATCCCCACCGCGCCTCTTTGTGCTATGACTATTTCCTGCCGGGGTATGAGGTGGTGTTGCAGCATGATTATGACAGTCCCGAATGGTATGCCTGGCTGGAAACGCAAGGATATCCCCGGGAAATATGCAATCGCGAAACCATGTACGCCCCGTGTGTGCCTGCGGAAGGTCGGGGAACCCATCTGCCGTTATACTACCCGGCCCGCTATAAGGCGGAGCATAGCGAGGCGCGTTTTCTCACCATGAAAACGGTGGAACACCTTTCCCGCCAGGAAGGAACCCCGTGGTTTTTTAGCCTGAATTATATCAAGCCCCATGGTCCTTATATTTGCCCGGAACCGTATCATGCCCTATACGCTCCGGAAACGATGCCGGAGCCGGTGCGGCGTCCAGAAGAATATGAGAACAGGCACCCGTATATCTCGCGCTGTCTGAATAATTGGAGCCAGAAAGAATTGTTTGCGGAGTCGGAATGGCGGGAAATGCGCGCGTGCTACTATGGCATGATAACGGAACTGGATGATTGCATTGGCCTGTTGTTCGCGTATTTAAAGTTCTCCCGCCAGTGGGACAATACCCTGATTATTTTCAGTTCCGACCACGGCACCTATCTGGGGGACCATTATCTGGCGGGCAAGCCGCATTTCTATGACGCGGCGATACGGGTGCCCATGATTATCCGCGACCCGAGCCGGGAAGGGGACGCGACCCGGGGTAACCAAATGTATGGTTTTGTCGAAGGGGTGGATATTGCTCCAACCATCTGCAGTTACCTGGAACTTCCCCCTCATCCCCGCTTCCAGGGAAGGAGCATACTGGAATGTCTGCGGTGCGAGCCGGGGGCGGCCCTCAAGCGGGAAATATTCTACGAGTTTTACTACTATAACCTGCTGCGGCACACCGAGGGGGTGGTTCCCGAAGCCTGCCGTTTGTGGCTGGTGCGCGATGCGCATTTCAAGTATGTGCAGTTCGGAGAGGAAGCCATGCCGCCGCAACTTTTCGATCTGCAACGGGACCCGGGAGAATTCGAGAATCTCGCCGGCCGGCCGGACTATGCCCCTCTTGTCGCCGAATATTGCCAGCGGCTTATACGATGGCGCATCCGCAACGAGGATACGCGTATGGAGGCCTGGGCACGGCAGTTTCGCTAGAAAGCACAGGGTTACTCGCGCTTAGAAATGGGAGCGCACTTCTTCGAAGTAGCGGTCTTCTTCGTAAGAACGGTTTTCCGCCGGATATTGGCGCATCAAATCCTGCAAGAGCGCGACGCGCTCTTCGGGGCTTGGATGGGTGGCGAAGATAGGCAGGGACTTGCCGCCGCCGTTTTCCTGGTCCAAGGCAAGCAGCTTGTTCATGAACGAGACCATGGCTTCCGGGGGGTAACCCGCCCGGTAAAGGATGTCCATGCCGGTGCTGTCGGCTTCCCGTTCCTGGGTACGACTGAACCGCGCCGCCACCCCGCTGGTAAAGAGTTGCGACGCCAGTGTTGCCGCGGCGCCGGGGTTTTCGCCCAGGGCGATGGAGCTAATCACTTCCATACCCGTTTGGCGCGTCATCATTTCTCCGTGATGTTTCCCTGAGACATGAGCGATTTCATGGGCCATCACGGCGGCCAGTTCCGCTTCATTGTCGCAGAGTTTCATCAGGCCGGTGTAGATATACATATAGCCGCCGGGCAGCGCGAAGGCGTTTACCGTATCGGGCGCGTCTATGACCTTGAAACTGTAAGAGACTTCCTGCCGCGGGGCGACTTTGGCCAGGCGTCCGCCCACCTCCTCGACATAGTGTTGCATTGCCGGATTATTCAGGAGGGGTTCCTCTTTCTCCACTTCGGTGGAAAACTGCTGGCCCAGCTGCACTTCCTTTTCCGTACTGACGAGATTCAGGTTGGTGACCAGGCTGCCGCCGCCGGCGCTCAATCCCGTATATTCTTCCAGGGTGGCGCAGCCTGCAACAGTCAGGCAGGCCAGGCATAAATACAAGTTTCTGTTTATACTCCGCATCGGTTTATCCTTCCACGAATTTCCTTGTTCCGGCCCCGAGAACATTACGTTACTGTAATTCGCCTTCTATTCCAGATCTGCGGGAGCCTTTAAAGTCATAACGAATTTCCGGCCGGGAAAGTAATACAGGGCCTCTCGGCCCGGTCTGGCCGAAAAAAAACAACACAGGCTATTGGGAAAAAGAGGCATTCAGGGCAAATTTTATTTTCAAGGGGGTGCCGGGCGCGAGCAGCGCGTTTGTCACGGCATAGGTGAGATTCACGGGCGCCGCGCCCTGCGGGGTGTTGCCGTCGCCCTGAACACGTATCGCAACGGTCTTCCCGGCGGGCACGGACAGGTTTTCCGTGGCGGCGATGCCGCCGGTGTGTTCCTCGAGTTTCAGGTCGAAAGAAGCGGCGCACCCGTTACGCAACGCCACGTACGCCGGCGTTTTCCCGGCCAGGCGGATATCGGGATTTTCCACCACAATGGACTTTTCAACCAGGGGACGCAGCCATTCTTCGCGGCCAATGAGCATGTTCATACCGAAGGCGACTGTGCGCCGCTGCATCAGGGCGTCCTTCACGGCTTCCTGGGTTTGTTCCTTGACAAAAATCAGGGTCATCGTGCGGTGTTCCCCCGAAGCATAGTCATAGGCCTCGTCAATGGGGTCGTGGATATCCGTATTGGCCATCAAGGTTAAATTGTGATCCAGCGCCCATTGGTGGGCGTTCACATAATAACTGTTGCCATTGAAGACTTCGAGCCCGTGCATCCAGCCCAGGTCCAGGTACTCCTGCTGAATTTCACACCAGGCTTTGCCGTCTTTGCGTTTCCATTCGGGATGATTCCACCAGATGAAGGCTCCCTGGTCATAGGCCGCTTTTACGGCGTCCTTCTGGTCCGGGGTGTCCAGAGGAAGACAATCCGACAGGAAAATGGCGTTAAAGTGGCCGTGCGGCTCGTCCCGGGTAATCTCTACGCCGCGAAGCAGCATCAGCCCCATCTTATCCGCTTCCGGCCGGGCGATTTCATAAGGCCGGTTGAATTTGGGTAGGACATCGTCCTTGTAAGGCAGGTATTCCAGGTGGTCCGTGATGGAGATGATGTCCAGACCGTTACGCCACGCTTCCTTCACCCGGACGGTAGGCCACACTTTCCCGTCGGAAAATACCGTGTGCATATGCAGGTCCGCCGTAACGGTTTTGTATTCCCCGATATCCGGGAAGGGGATTTCTATGCGGGTCTGGGATACTGCGGCACCAGAGGCCAGGCAGGTCAATAACGCGATAAGTACTTTGAACGGTGTCTGTTTGGTCATAACGTGTCCTCCTGAAGTTTTGGCTGATAGCGGAAAGTTTACCAGAACCGGTGAAGAGATTTCTCTATCGACTGTGTCAGATTTTCTGCCCCAAAAACGGCCTTGGCAAGACGTTTAGCCCGTGCTTCGGCAGGGCCTGGTGGACTGACGGCACGCAGACCGCTGTTGAATAGGCAATGCCTCCCCTGAACGGGTATAATGATAGGGTCAAAGGGCGATGGTGGCGCTTTTACGTTTTTGGATGCAGCGCAATGATGGGAGAAATCCGTAATGCCGATACGTCTGGCGGTATTGTTGTCGGGCAGTGGTACCACGCTTCAAAACCTGATTGACAAGCGAGCACAACGGGAACTGGATGTGGAAATTGTCTGTGTCATCGGTTCCAGGCCGGATGCGTATGGTTTGGAACGGGCGCGCAAGCACGGCATCCCGGAATGCGCCTTGTGCCGGCGGGATTACGATACCGGGCAGGCCTTCAGCGAAGCCATCTGGCGGGAAATACGCGCCCATCAGGCCGACCTGGTGGCGCTTGCCGGGTTTATGCTTCTGCTTGAGGTGCCCCCCGACTATAAAGACCGCATCATGAACGTTCATCCCGCGCTGATTCCCGCGTTTTGCGGCCATAAGATGTATGGCCATCACGTGCACCAGGCCGTGCTGGATTATGGCGCCAAGATCAGCGGGGCGACCGTGCATTTTGTGGATGAGATGTATGACCATGGCCCCATTATCCTGCAGGATTCGGTTCCGGTGCTGCAGGAGGATACCGCAGACACGCTCGCGGAACGGGTACAGGCGCTGGAACGCAAGTTGTATCCGCAAGCGATTCAGCTTTTTGCGGAAGGCCGCCTATGTGTGGAGGGGCGCAAGGTGCGCATCCTGTAATGCGGTTTGCTTCAAGACACTTGTATGCGTTACAGTTATTCCGTAGTGGCTGATCCTTCCCAAACCAAAAAAAACTATCCTGAGGAGAATGAAAATGAAAAGAATACACCGGATGACCGTATTGGCCTGCGTGGCGGTCTTGTTCGCCTGGACGGCGGTCGCGCAGGGCGCGGGCGAAGGACAATGGATAAACCTGTTTGACGGTGAGTCCTTGTACGGATGGAATGTCGTCGGCAATGGCAATTGGTCGGTCAATGAAGGCCAGATTGAAATGACGGAAGGCGACAGTGGTTTCATCGCCACCACGTCCCAGTTCGCCGACTTCGAACTGACGGCCACCCTGCGTGTCACCGGTCAAGGCGGCGCCAGCGTTGCATTTCGCGCGCCTGCGTCCGGCCATGTGACGGAAGAGGGTGGTGCCGTGGTCTATTTGCCTGCGGGCGAACGGGATGCCGATTATTCCACCGTGCAGGTTCGCGCGGTGGGCGGCGATATACAAGCAACGGTCAACGGGCAGGCGGTGGAGGCGCCGTCGACCCGGTCCATCGGGTATATTGCCATTCAACTGCAGAAATATCATCGCGACCGGCGCGGTCCCAGAATTGAGGTCAAGGAAATCAAATTACGACCGTTGTCCCTGCGCCCGATTTTTAACGGACAGAACCTGGACGGCTGGAATATATTGCCCGACAAGAAATCCGTCTTCTCCGTGGTTGATGGCGCACTGAATATCAAAGACGGCAACGGCCAGATCGAAACGGCGGAAACGTTCCGCGATTTCATCCTTCAGCTGGACATTATCTCCAATGGAGACCACCTGAACAGCGGCGTGTTCTTCCGGAGTCCGGTCGGCGTCTTCTGGAAAGGGTATGAAGCCCAAGTGCGGAACGAATGGGCCCGTGACGATCGCACCAAACCCGTAGACTACGGGACCGGCGGCATGTACGGGTTGAATATGGCCCGGAAGGTGGTCAGTTCCGACCATGAATGGTTTACCATGACCGTTTCCTGCCTGGACAATCACATGGCCGTGTGGGTAAACGGGTACCAGGTTTCCGATTTCACGGATACCCGTGCGATTGACCCCGAGGGTGACGGCAAGAACGGCTATGTAACCGCGGCAGGCACCATCACCTTGCAGGGCCATGATCCGACCACGGATTTGTCCTTCAAGAATATCAACATCCAAACCTGCGCCAAATAAGCTTTATTGACGGCGTGAACTTTTTTCGGGCGGATTTATCCGCCCGATTTTTTATGCTTCACCCTGTCGGGGGCACACCTGCAGTTCGCGTTTCCCTGTCTCCAGAGAGAAGCGAGAATAAGCCGAAAAAAGGTGGCTAACGCCGGAAAAGCCTATTAAAAGAAAGGACCGAAAGGACTTGAGGGACTTAAAGGACGCACCAATCAGGAGAGCGTTTTACCGTCCTGATTGTCCTTTATGTCCTTTGAGTCCTCTGGTTTGAAAACCGATTTATATCAATCTTAGTCCATCGGCCCTGCCGGTGGTTGTTGATTTTTGACAGCCGTTTTCAGGATAAAGTGATTTCCCGAAACGCTAAAGCAGATACCAAATTAGCTCAGGACGCAGGCCACGGACTATCTCCGTCCTCTTTCCACTTGTCGTCCTCATCGTCGTCCTCATCGTCATCGTCCTCCCCGTCATCGTCCTCCCCGTCATCCTCCTCCTCGTCTTCCTCTTCGTCCGCGTCTTCTTCTTTCCCGGACTTCGGAGTGACTTCAGGGTCAAAGAGATGGATGATTGCCCGGGCTTCGTCCGCGATTTTGTCCGCAAGGTCGCGTATCCCCTGGAGGTCCATTGGGGCGGGATTTCCGTTGAGTTCCTCGTTCAGCCTGGTATTGGCACCCCGGTAGGTCATATGCTCATGCTCGCGCAATACTTTGATCCGCCGGATAATGGCGACGTCTCTCTCGGTATACAGGCGCTTTTGGGAGGATATCCGTTTGACGGGTGTTAATGCCGTGAAATGCTTTTCCCATTGCCTGAGTCGGTGCTGCTCGACCTTGGTCATCTTGCTGACCTCTCCGATGGAATACAGCCGCTCTGACGTCGTGTCCCAGGTTATATTCGGTATAGACATGATAGTTGAGTCCCCCTTTTATCCTCTATCCGGCGGTTGTGCCGGTCCGTCGGCGGGCAGGTTCAGGCGGGGATCCAGCACTTCGTTCGCGGCAACCATTTCCTCCCAGGTCACCTCGCTTCGCTGGTAGGCCGCCATACGCCCGAGGATACTGGTCATGGTGCTGTGCGCCGATTCAAGCGTGTTGTCTATGGGCGTATTGTTGCGGATGCTGTCGCAAAACTTTTCAATATTTGCCACGGCGCCGGACTCATAAATGGTATTGGTCTTCCCCCCATCCCAGGATTTATTTTTACCGCGAATGGAAACCTCTCCCCCGTAATGGGAATCCACCGTTCCTTCGCTGCCATAGAGGCGCATGCACAGGTCGTCGTAGCCATAGGTGAACTGGCCCGAACTGAAATCCACCAGCACATCATCGGGATAGGTATACGTCACGACAAAATGATCCCAGCAATCACCCACATCGGTGCGTGCCTTGCGGCCGCCTGTTCCGGCGGCTTTGACCGGGTGCCCCTGCAAATACCAGTTCGCCACATCAAGCACGTGTATGTTCTGCTCCACAATAATATCGCCGGATAAAGCGATGTCGAATACCCAGTTCCGCAACCGTGCCGTTTCCGGGCCGGGACGGCTCTGCGTATTGAGCCGGCCGCAATAATAATAGAACTGTCCTGACACGGGTTTGCCGATGAAGCCCTGGTGGATGCGTTCCGCCGCGCCCTGGAAGAATTCGTTGGCACGGGTTTGGAAATCCACCCAGGCGCAGAGCCGGCCGCTGTTGCGTTGTGCCGCTTCCACAATAGCCATGCAGCCGGGCACATCCACGGCGATGGGTTTCGCCAGGTAGAGATGTTTGCCCGCGTCCAGCGCCGCCACGGCCTGCTCCGGGTGGAAATAGGGCGGGCTTTCCACCGCCACGGCATCCAGTGCCCCGGAGACCAGGGCTTTGTATCCATCAAGGTTATTGTGGCACCTTTCGGGGGCAAGGTCGAACATTTCCCGGGCCCGGTCGGTGCGGTCTTTGAAATAGTCGTGCACGGCAACCACCTTGGCGTTGCCGTATTGCTCGAAAAGCCGGCCAATCCAACTGCCGCGCCCGCCGCAGCCGGTAATACCGATTTCAACCTTGTTGTTTGCGTCGAGTCCGAATACCGTTCGTGCCGGCAGGATGGAAAAGGCGGTTGCCGCCGTTGCCGCCGTCTTCAGAAAATCGCGCCGTTCCACTTTTCCGTGTTCTTTTGTGTTCATTATGGGTATCCTTCGGTCATGCCGTTTTAAACATGGTCTTGACAAATTCAATATTTTTACGGAAGCTCGCGTCCCGGTTCTGGTCCCGGATTGCCGTTTCAAGCACCACCCAGCCTTCATAGTGGATATCTGTCATTGCTTTTGCCACCGCGTCCATATCCACCTGGCCTGCGCCCAGGTTGTTGGCGCCATCCTTGAAATGAATCTGGCAGATGCGGTCATTGAGGTCGCGGATTTCCGAGGGCACATCGTAACCGTTGTAGGTGGAATTGCCCACGTCATAGTAAACGCGGACGGCATCGTTCTGGACCCGTTCCAGGAAGGCCAGGTTCTGCTTTGCGGAAAGCGTGTTTTCCAGCCCGAGTATCACCCCGGCCTCGGCCGCTTTCGGGGCTGCAACCTTGAGGCGCTCCACCACAACGTCCAGTTCCTTCTCCTTCAGCGTGCTGCCACCCAGGCCGAACAACCCCTTTTTCTCGAGGAGGTCGCCATCGCTGAAAAAGGCGATCAAAATTACTTTGGCGTTCAGGGCTGCCGCCGCCGCAATGGTTTGTTCCAGCCACGCCGGGCCCCGGTCATCGCTGGCCAGCGGGTAACTGTTCATCAGGCCCAGGGCGATGGACGGTATGGCAAGGCCCGTGCGGTCCATGGCCGTTTTGTACAGCGCCTGGAATTCCGGGTCGGCGATTTTGAGCACATCCTTGGCTTCATCTGTGGAGGAGACCTCCAGCCCGTCCATTCCCAGCGCTTTTGCCGCGTCAAATCCGGCCGGATTGCAGGATTCCTGGAACGACCAGTCGCATGCGCCAATTTTAATTTTCAACCCGGTTTCCGCGCGCAGGCTGGATGCCAGGCAAAACCCTGCGGCGCCCAGTGCGCTTGTTCTGATGAATTTCCGTCGCGTCACTGCCATTATCGTGCTCCTTATTTTGGTTTACAGGGTTCTAAACGTACAATATAATTAAATCACAGGTGCGTTTTGCATTTCCACCTGCGGCAGAAATATGTCCGGCGCTTACGCCGGGGTGATGACGCGATCATCAACCCGGCGCGCGGACGGACGGCCAGGTACTTGTGTTACTGCTCGTAAATGCCCGGTACTTCGGGCCAGGGAGGTATTCCATGAACAGGCGACATTTTCTTTGCACAGCCGGGGCCATGACGCTGTTGGCGGGAACAGGATGGGCCCGGGCAGGGCATAAACCCAACATGGTGCTTATCCTGGCGGATGACATGGGGCAACATCAGGCGGGATGCTACGGGAACCCTTTTTACGAGACGCCCAATCTTGACAGGCTCGCGGCAGGGGGCATGAAGTTTCTAAACGGCTACGCGGCGGCGCCGGTATGCTCGCCGACCCGCGCCGCCATCATGACCGGCAAATATCCGGCACGATTGCACCTCACGGATTTTATCCCGGGCAACCCTTATCCCTATGCGAAATTACGGACGCCTGACTGGCGGAAGTCTCTGCCGCTGGAGGAAAAGGTGCTCCCGGAAATGCTGGCTGATGCCGGGTATGTGTCGGGTCACTTTGGCAAATGGCACTTGAGCGTTGATAAAGAGTATGCCCCGGGACGGCCCGGTGACCCGGATACGCGCGGGTTTTCCGATGTGCTGGCCCTGGACAAGCCGGAGGTCGGCGCGGCGGTCGCGGCTGGCGCCGACCCCGAGTACGATGCCCACCATGTGCGTGAAATCACGGACCGCGCCATCGCTTTCATAGAAAAGAACCGGGAGCAGCCGTTCTTTTGTTATGTGTCGCACAGCGCCATTCATCAGCCAGTGATGGAATATACGCCCCGGATTCTCAAATATGCCAACAAAAAGGATGCGAGCAATTGCATGGGCAATAATCCTGTCATCGCCGCCATGGTGGAAACCCTGGACAAGCAGGTGGGCCGGTTGCTGGATACTTTGGATACACTGCACCTCAGCGAAGATACCCTGGTAATTTTTCTCGGAGACAATGGTGACTATTTCGGGCGGGAAGGGCTCAAACCGCTGTACGGGTCCAAGGGAGATTTGTATGAAGGCGGCGTCCGCGTGCCCTTTCTCATGCGCTGGCCCGGTGTCATTCCCGCCGGCACGGAATGCGCCGAACCGGTCTGCGCCATCGATTTCTTACCCACCTTTGCCGAAATGGCCGACGTGGCGGTCAACGATCCCGCCGTGGACGGCGTCAGTCTGTTGCCCGCCATGAAGCAATGCGGGGCCTTGGAACGGAACGCCCTGTACTGGCACTATCCCCACTATCACAGCCTCGGCATCGCGCCGTCCGGCTCCATCCGGCAGGGCGACTACAAACTCATCGAGTGGTTTGAAAAAAGCATCGAGGGCGTGGAGACGCCCGGGGCGCTCGAACTCTTCAATCTGCGCGAGGACCCCGGTGAACGCCACAACCTCGTGGCGGCCATGCCCGAAAAAGCCCGGGACATGTACAAGCAACTGAAAGCCTGGCGCATATCCATAGGCGCCCAGGAAATGGAGCGTAATCCAAACTATGAACCGGAAATGGCGGAAGAACGGCAGTAGGTGGAATGTCCCCGGACCAACTTTCTTTCCCCTTCTTTTACGTCCTTTAGGCGCTTAA
>Ga0116149_1001221_pt1 | contig 31597 bp, 25 predicted proteins | sample AD_UKC057_MetaG_FD_89787 | JGI IMG/M metagenome (GOLD analysis project Ga0116149, IMG submission 89787) | Active sludge microbial communities of municipal wastewater-treating anaerobic digesters from USA - AD_UKC057_MetaG | ecosystem: Engineered > Bioreactor > Anaerobic > Digestate | place: USA...
TGGACGACTTCCTGGCGGCGGCCGGCGAGCTGGTCGCCCGACACGGACAGGCGGAACTGGTGGGGGTGTGCATCGGCGGGCCGATGAACGCCCGCAAGGGCATCATCCTGTCTCCGCCGCACCTTCCAGGGTGGGACGAAGTGCCCCTGGTCGAGCTGCTGGGTCGCGAGCTGGGCCTTGAGGTGGTGGTGGAGCACGACGCGGCTGCCTGTCTGCTGGCGGAGTGGCTGTGGGGGGCGGCGCAAGGCACCACCCACGCCGTCTACCTGACCTGCGGCACGGGTTGCGGGGCGGGCGTGATGATCGACGGGCGAGTCCTGTACGGTCCGGCCGGGCAGTCGCCCGAGGTGGGGCACGTTCGCCTGGCGCCGGACGGCCCGGAGATGTTCGGCAAGAGGGGGTGCGTGGAGTCGTTCTGCGGCGGGCGGGGAATCAGCAAGCTCGCGAACCACCTGTTCCCGGGCGTGTTCGGCGAGCCGGTCCCGACGCGTCGGCTGGCGGAGTTGGCGGCAGGGGGGGACCAGGCCGCGCGGGCGGTGCTGGAAGAATCGGCCCGGCGAACGGGGCAGGTGTGCGGGATGCTGGCCGACCTGCTCTCGCCGGAGGTGATCGTGCTGGGTTCGATGGCCCGCTATTTCGAGCCTTGGTGGCTGGAGGGCGTTCGGGCGGCCTTTGCCGACGAGGCCCTGGAACTCAACGGCGGGCAGACGCAGATCGTGCCGGCCGCCCTGGGCGAGCAGTTGCAGGACTTGTCGGCCATCGCCCCATGCGTTTACAGACGGCTGGCGGACGGGTAAGATACCGATGATGAAACCGGTCCCCACACGAACGGACATGCCGCGCACGCTGGTGATCGTGCCGGCCTACAACGAAGCCGACAGCCTTCCGCGAGTGCTGTCCGACCTGGCCACGCATGCGCCCTGGGCGGACGTGGTGGTGGTGGACGACTGCTCGACGGACCGAACGGCCGAGGTGGCCCGCCTGCGCGGGGTTTCGGTGCTGTCGCTGCCCTGCAACCTGGGCGTGGGCGGCGCGATGCAGACGGGGTACCTGTACGCGGCGCGGCGCCGCTACGACGTGGCCGTCCAGTTTGACGGCGACGGGCAGCACCGCGCCAACCAGATCGAGCCGCTGGTGAGCACGCTGGCCGGCGAGCGGGTGGACCTGGTCATCGGCAGTCGCCTGCTGGAGAAGGTGGGCTTCCGCTTCGCCTTCGCCCGCTTCGTGGGCAGCCGGCTGCTGGCCGGGCTGATCCGCCTGCTGACCGGCGTCCGCACGACCGACCCGACCAGCGGGTTCCGAGCGGCCTCGTCGCGGGCGATTCGGTTCTTCGCGCGTCACTATCCGCAGACGTACCTGGGCGACACGGCCGAGGCGTTGGTGTGGGCGGCCCGTCAGAAGATGCGGATCCGCGAGATCCCCACGCGGATGCGGCAGCGCCAGGGCGGCGCGTCGGCGGCGACGAACTTCAAGGGCCTGTTGCACATGCTGCGGATCACCTTGGCGGTGTTCGTGGATTGTCTGGAGCCTCGCGTCAAGGAAGACGACGACCGCGCCGCACAAGAGGCGCCCGCCCGCCTGCCGCACGCGACCAAGGAGGTGGACGATGCAGCCACTGATTCCGGTCGATGAGGTCGAAATCACCCTCCTGCAGCGGATCCTGCCCCTGGGGGCGGCCCTGCTGATCGCCCTGGTTACCGTCGAGCTGATCCGTCGGCGGAAGCTCCGCGAAGAGTACGCCATGCTGTGGATATCCGCCAGCGGGCTGCTGCTGATCTTCGCGATCTTCCCTCGCCTGCTGCTGCACCTCAGCGTGGGCATGGGGGTGTTCTACCTGACCACCGTGGTGGTGCTGGTCTTCAGCTTCCTGGCCCTGGTGCTGCTGCACCTGGCGGTGATCGTCAGCCGTTCCAGCGAAGACGTCCGCCAGATCGCCCAGCGCCTGGCCCTGCTGGAGCACAAGATGCACGAGCAGCAGTCCCACACCGGCGTGCGCTCGCAGGTGCCCATGCTGGATGACGCCGTGTTGAACGCCGAAGAAGGCGACGACGGCGCGGCCGAGGAAGGGGCCTGAGCGACGGGCCGGGGGCATCACGCCTTGAAGCGTTTCTATGACGGCTTTCCGCCCTGAGGTTTGCGTGCGTCCGTGGCGGGCGGGGCCTGCTTCCGGGCGGCGCCGCGGTCCAGGAGGAGGGTGGGCAGCGACTTGAGCACTCCGACGGGGTTGTAGAGGCTCTCGACCTCGCCGCGGCAGTTGTACCAGCACCGGGTGCAGCGGTTGCCGTGGGCGGTGCTGCGCAGGCGGTCGCGGATGTGGCGGATGTCGTCGCGGTAGAGATTGGCGATGGGCCGGTGCTTCTGCTCGACGCAGATGGCGATGTCGCCGGTGGAGTCGATGTTGAAGAAGGCCCGCCCGGCCTTGCAGCCGGGGATTCCCGCGTGGAGGAACTCGTCGAACCGCCCCAGGTAGTACGGATTGGACAGGAAGTTGGGCCAGCGCTCGCGGAGCGTCAACAGGCGAGAGGAAACCGGCCCGTCATTGTGCGAGTAGGCCCGGCTGCCCGTCTTGAGATAGCCGTACGGCTGGACCATGTAGTACGCCCGCCGGCGCGAGGCCATCTCCAGCAACGGTTGGATGTGGTCGATGTTGTCGTCCATCAGGACGCTGATGACGTTGACGCGCTGCCACTTGTGAACGCGGGCCTCGCCGAGCATCTCGACGGCCCGCCAGGCCTGCTCCCACGCGCCGACCATGCCGCGGCGCTGATCGTGACGAGCGGGGTCGGCGTAGTCGATACTCACCGACACGCCCCACACGCCGGCCTCCATCAGTTCCCGCGCCGACTGCGGAGTCACCAGCCAGCCGTTGGTCGTGACGAACGGGAAATGATACCGTCCGATGCGGCGGACGATCTCGCACAGGTCCAGCCGCAGCAGGGGCTCCCCGCCGGCCAGCGAGATCAGCAGCGTGCCGAGCTGGGCCAGCTTTCGGGCTCCGCGGTCGTATTCGTCCACGGTGGGCTCGCCGGTCAGGCCCAGCGGGTCGTGCCAGTAGTGACAGAAGCGGCAACGGAAGTTGCAGCGATAGGTCACCTGCCAGGCGCACCACACGGGGTGTCGCGACGCCCAAGCGCGGAACAATCTCCATTTCTTCTGTATCGGGCTGAACATCCCTTACGCCGTCTCCCTCGCCCGCATCTTGTATACCCGGTGGAGGCCCGTCTTACAAGGGGCCGGTCCCAATTGCGTCGTTTTCGCCGCGGGCGGCGGTCCTTTCGGGCCGGCCTGGCGGCAGATCGTCTTTCATAGCCGGCCGGCCCGTGATATAGTGAAACACACCCCGCTCCAGGGGCCAAACGAGGTTTCCGTGCGAATAAGATGGACACGATTGCTGGTGATGGCGCCGCTGGCGCTGGTGGTCGGCTGTGCGGTTCCCCAGCCCCAGAACACGCCGGTCTGGCAGCGGCTGGAGACCGACCCGGTCATCGACAAGGACTACTACCTGTACGTGCCCAGCACGTACCGGCATGACCGTCCCGCCCCGGTCGTCGTGACCTGCCACGGCACGCCTCCCTACGACATCGCCGAGCACCACATCCGCGAGTGGAAGATGCTGGGCGAGCAAAACGGGTGCATCATCCTGGCCCCCAAGCTGGTCGCCACCGACGGGCTGCTGGGCGACGGGCCCCTGGTGGGGATGATCCACAACGAGAGGCGGATCCTGAGCATTCTCAGCAGCCTGGGCTACCGCTTCAACATCGACAAGGCCAACATCATGATCACCGGGTTCTCGGGCGGAGGCTTCCCCACCTACTGGGTGGGCCTGCGCCACCCGGACGTATTCAGCGCCATCGCCGCCCGGTCGGCCAACTTCAGCCGGGGCAACGTCGACGGGTGGTTCCCCGAGCAGGCCCGCCAGACCCCCGTGCTGGTCTACTACGGCGGAAACGACTTCGGCGCCATCCAGGGCCAGAGCGAGCACGCCATCCAGTACCTCCGCTCGAAGGGCTTTGTCGTTCAGACGCAGACCATCGGCGGCCTGGGCCACCAGCGCCGCCCGGAGATCGCGATGGCCTTCTTCCGCGGGCACTGGAAGCCGAGCGTGGGCTCGCTGGGCGGCAAGAGCGCCGTCGCCGACGCCGCCCGTCGCGGCGGGCCTCACTGACATTTGCGATTCTCGATTGGCGGCCTGCCCCTCAGGGGCGGGTTGTCGGTTGGGCCATCCTTGCCCCAACGCCGTCCGCAGATCGACAATCGAAGATCGGGAGAGTCCATGGCGCACCCGACCCGTCTGCACTTGTACCGCACGGCGATCCCGATGCGGGGCTTCGAGCATGCCGCGGCCCGACGCGAGTTGGCCGAGGCGATCGTGGTCCGTCTGGAGTTCGACGACGCCCGGGTCGGCTGGGGCGAGACGCTTCCCCGTCCCTACGTAACCGGCGAGAGCCTCGACAGCGTGGTGGCCGACCTGGCCGAGATCATCTGGCCCTCCTGCCGCAACGCCGAGACGACCGATGGGGGGTTCCTGCCCGTGCCTGACGACGCCGGAGGTCCGCGATGCCTCAACGCCGCCCTCTGCGCCTACGACCTGGCCTCCCTCAACCGCCTGCTGGACGACCGGGGCCAGGTGCTCCCCCGTGTCCTGGATCAGATCTGGGGGGCGGACCTGGCCGGGTCCAAGGGCCGGGGCCGCTCGACCATCGACGCCCGCGTGACCGGCGTGCTGGGCTCGCGAGACCCCGCGCGCACCGCCTGGCGGCTGAGGCTCATGCGGTGGTACGGGCTGAGGCGCTTCAAGCTCAAGCTGGGGCTGGGCGACGACGTTGACCGCTCCAACCTCGACGTCGTCGGCCGGCAGATCGGCGGGGCTCTGGCCTCGGGCCGCTACAGGCTCCGAGTGGACGTCAACGGCGGGTGGAAGACGGCTGACACCCCGGACCGCGTAGCCGAACTGGCTCGCCGGGGCGTGTGCGCCGTCGAGCAGCCGGTGTTCTGCCCGGCGGGCGAGCTGGCGGACCTGGCGCGGCGGTGCGAACTGCCGCTGATCGCCGACGAGTCGCTGCTGGGCGACGCCGACGCCCGCGCCTTGCTCGACGAGCCGCAACGCGTCTGGTGGAACATCCGCCTGAGCAAGAACGGCGGGTTGGTTCGCAGCCTGATGCTGGCCCGCCTGGCCGAGGAACACCACGTGCCTTACATCCTCGGCTGCATGGTGGGCGAGAGCGGGATCCTCTCCGCCGCTCAGCGCCTGGCCCTTCAGTGGGGCATGAAGCCGCTGGAGGTCGAGGGCAATTACGGGCGGTTCCTTCTCCGCGACGACCTGGTGACCTCCTCCCCGCGATTCGGCTACGCCGGCAGGCTCAAGCCGCTCGCCCTGGCGGGCCTGGGAGTCGCGGTCGACCTGGACAAGATCGAGCGATACGGCACGCTTGTGCGCACGCTCACGTAGAGGCAAAGGGACAAAAGAAGACCCGAAGGACGCGTTACGTCCTTCGGGTCTTCCTGTTCTCATGCGGTTCCGCTACCGCCGTCGCCGGATGTAGCCTCCCAGGCCCGTCGCCGCCAGGCCCAGAAGGGTCAGCGTGATCGGCTCGGGCACCACTTGCAGTTGCAGAGAGACGCCGTCCTGGGTTTCCACGAACCGGGGGGCGTAGGAGTACGTCCCGTCCGGGCCGTAGTCGAAGTCAAACTCGATGCCGCTGAAGTCGACGTTGGTGATCCCGTTGGTCGCGGTGAGGATGGTGAAGACGGCGCCTTCGTAAGGCAGGAAGCCGTTGATGAGGTCCACCGCGATCACGCCGCCCAGGGTCGCCTGGCCGTTCACGAGGATCCAGTCGTACCCGGTCGCCGTCGCGGCGCCCTGGTCGTAGCCGGCCAGTTCCGCCAGCAACGTCCCGCCGCCCTGGACGTAGTCGCCCACGATAGTAAGCGTGCCGGGCGAGCTGCCGGCCGACAACATGCTGCCGGCCGACCCGGTGACGTTCCCCACCACCGTGCCGTTGCCCTTGAGGTACTGAGCGGGGTCCAGTGTGAACCCGCCGGCCACGCCCGTGACGTCGAGCACGGCCCCGCCGCGGACGTCGACGGTGGGGGAGGACGCGATGTTGTTGGTCCCGCCCGTGACCAGGGCCAGCGTGCCGTCGGCGACGGTCGTGTCGCCCTGATAGGAGTTGGCCCCGCTGAGCACGAGCGTGCCCGGGCCGTTCTTGGTGAGCGAGGCCGCGGCGCCGCCGCTGACGGCGCCCAGTTCCAGCGTGCCCGTGCCCGTGCCGTTGTTGGCCACCGCGAAGGCGGCCGGTCCGGCCAGGCTCGTCGCGCCGAGGGTCAGGCTGTAGTCGATGTCGGCCGCCGAGCCGCCCGCCGCGGCCAGGCTGAGCGTCGCGCCGCTGCCCATGGCCAGGTTGCCCATGCTGAAGTCGGACGTGCCGGCCGCAGCACCGACGGCCAGGTTGCCCACCGTGCCGCCGCTGACGGCGAGGTCGTTGACGAACGTGGTGGCGGTCGTGGCGGGGGCGGAGACGAAGCTGAAGTTGCTGACAGTCTGGACGGCGTTAGCCCCACCCGTGCCGCCGGTGAAGCCGACGTAGGCGGCTCCGCCCAAGACGGCGGGCAAGTCCACGCCGGTGTACACGCGAGTGAAGGTGTTGGCGCCCTGGGTCAACAGGGCGGTCAGCGTCTTGGCTCCGTAATCATACGTCAACTGCACGTCGAAGGGCGTGCCGTAGATGACAACCGGGCTCACGGAGGTGTTCCCGCCGCCGGTCGAGCCGTTGATGTACACGTTGTTGCTGATGCCGGGTGTTCCGGGAGGATACAAATTGAAACCGATCCCTGCGCTGGGAGTGATAACGCCCGTGCCGCTATAGCCGCGGGCACCGCCCGAGGCGGCCAGGGCGGCTGGGCCGCGCGGATCGCTCTGGAGCACGATCACCAGTCCGTCGGCCGGGTCGCCGGTCGTCTTGTCGCTGGCGCTGTACGTGAAGTTCATGCCAAAGCTGTTGACCGGCACGACGCTGTTGCAGAACACCGAGCGGGCTTGGCTGCCGCCGGCGGTGGTGATGGTGGCCACGTCGGCGGCCACGGTGGCCCCCCCGTTGAGCGTCCAGCCGGCGCCGTTGCCGCCGAACCCGCTGACCGCCTGGCCGCCCGAGAGTACCAGCGTCCCGCCGTCCAGGGTGACCGGGCCAGTGCCTAATGAGCCGGGGCCGAAGCTCACCAGCGTGCCCTGGTTGACGACGGTCCCGCCGCCATAGGTATTGCCCAACTCCGACACGGTCATCGTGCCGGCGCCGGTCTTGGCCAGGCCGCCCGCGCCGCTGATAAGGCCCGTGTAGGAGGTCGTGGCGCCGTTGGCGCCCGTGGTGAGGACCGCGCCGCTGCCCAGGGCGAGCTTTGAGTTGCCGCCCAGACTGCCCACGGTGCCCGAGGTGTTGATGGTGGCCGTGGCCCCGCCGTAGATTGTCAACCCGCCCGTCCCGGACAGGGCCCCGTTGAGCACCACGTTGCCGCCGCCGGTGCTGACGAACGAGTTGCTGTTGACCGCGACCGGCCCGTTGAAGGTGGCGGTTCCGTTGTTCTCGTCGGCAAGGGTCCCGCCGTCGAGGATGATGGCGGCGCTGTTGGACCCGGTGGTCCAGTGCGTGAGGATGCTGCCTGTCTTGACGGTGACCGGGCCGGCCCAACTGCCCAGGGCGGTGTTCTCCAGCCGCACCTTGCCCTGCTCGATGACCAGGCCGCCCAGGTCGGTCACTCCGCCGCGGATGGCCAGGCACTCGCCCGTGCCGGTCTTGGTCAGGACGTAGTTGCCGCTGATGGGCCCGAAGATGTCCATGCGTCCGTTGTTGTGGATCTTGGCATCCGCGGTCAGCGCGAGGTTCTGAATGCGGGCGGTGCTGCCGGAGTTGACCAGCACGCCGTTCTGCCCGGAGGCGCCCGTGCCGGCAATGGTGTAGTTGCGCTGGTTGGTGATGTTCAGGCCGACGAAGTCGACAGTTGCCCCGGAGGCGACGGTCACGCCGCTGGTGTTGCCCATGGCGTTGGCGTTGCCCAGCCGCAGGATGCCGCCGGTGAGGTTCCAGGCGCCCGTGAAGCCCGCGTTGTCGGCATTGACCGTGGCGGTGTTGCCGCCGGCCGAGGTGATCTTGCCGGCGCCGGAGATCGCCCCGTTGAGGACCATGCTGCCCGAATTCTTGGCGATGAACGAATCGCTGTTGACCGTGACCGTGCCGTTCCAGGTGGCGGTGCCGTTGAACTCGTCCTCCATCGTCCCGCCGTCCAGGATGACGTTCACGTTGGTCGAGCCGGTCGCCCAGCGGGAGAGCGTCCCGCCGGTCTTGACGGTGACCGGGCCGGTCCAGGAACCGAAGGCGGTGTCCTCGAACCGCACGCGACCCTGCTCGACGACCAGGCCGGCCAGATCGGTCACGCCGCCGCGGATGGCCATGCACTCGCCCGTGCCGGTCTTGGTGAGGGTGAAGCCGGCGCCGCTGATGGCGCCGAAGGTGTCCAGCCGCCCGCCGACGTTGATCTTGGCATCGGCGGTGAGCGTCAGGGCGCCGATGTCACTGTATCCGGTGTTGCAGATGAGCGCGCCTTGTCCGGTGGTTCCGGTTCCGGCGATTGTGATGTTCGGGCGGCTGGCGTCCACGAAGTTCTGCCCGTTCGTGTCCAGGGTCGCGCCCGAGGCCACCGTAACCCCGCCGACTCCCAGGGCGGTAGTCGAGCCGGCCTTGAGGATGCCGGACTGGACGGAGATCGCGCCGCTGTAGCCGCTGTTGTCGCCGCTGAGGGTCACGATGTGGGGCCCCGCGACGGCCAGGTTCGCCGTGCCGGAGATGGCCCCGCTCATGACCACGTTCCCGCCGCCCCACGCGCTGGCGGCCTGCGAGCTGATGGTGGAGTTCGCGGCCACGGTGACCGGGCCGCTCCAGGTGCCGGTGTGCGTATTGTTGTTGCCGAATTGACCGATCGTGCCCCCGTTGAGGACGATCTGGGTGTTCACGGTCGGGTTGGCGTAGATGCCCACCGCCGCCCCGGGATTAACGGTCATGACGGTCGAGCCCATGCCCGACTCGCTGGTCTCGAAGTAGAGGTAGCCCTGGTTGACGTTGAGGGCGGCGAGGTTGCTGACAGCCCCGCGGATGTCCAGATAGCCCGAGCCGGTCTTGGTGAGGGCGAACCCGGCGCCGTTGAGCGTCGTGCCTCCCCAGCCGATGTCCCATCGCCCCGTGCCGCCGACGGTGGCGTCGGCGGACAGGATGACGGACAGGCCGTAGTCGGCCACGCTGCTGCCCGTGTTGACCAGCGCGCCCGCGCCGGTGGGACCGGCGCCGGCGATGGTGACGGTCTTGGCGCTGCTGAGCTTGGCGCCCTTGAGGTCCAGGGCCGCCCCCGACACCACGGTGACGCCGCTGGTGCTGCCCAGAGAGGCCGAGGTCGGCGACTGGGCCGTCAACTGCAATGTGCCGGCGTTGACGAGCGTCGAGCCGGTATACGTGTTGGTCGGGCCGAGGATGAGCGTGCCCGTGCCGTTCTTGACCAGTCCGCCGGACGTACCGGCCAGCGTCCCGGTGCCGGTCCCGTTGCTGAGCGTGTAGGACGAACCGGTGTCCACCGTGACCGACAGGGGGGACACGGTCCCGACAATCGAGACGCTGTGAGTGCCGCTGGCGGTGTCGTCGAAGGTGACGTCGTCATTGTCGGCAAACATGGCAGCGCCGGCGTTCCAGTTCGCCGTGGTCGTGTCCCAGTTCCCGTTGAGGGTGGCGTCCCAGGTCAGTGGGGCGGCCGAGACGGGGGAAAAGACGGCAACAGCCAGGACGGCCAGGATCGATGCGCGCACGATACGTGTTGCTCCCATGGTCGGACCTCCGTTAAGTCCTTTTTCTCAGGCAGGTTCAGTTGGACCGCGTCTGCCGGGCTACTACTATATAGCGCCGCGGCAAATCTGTCCAGTGGTTTCCAGGGGGGCAGTCAGGGCCACTCGCGGGCCAGGTCGGCCTTGAGCGGGCCGTGGAGGTACTTGTGAAAGGCGTCGCCGGGGCAGGCGGTCTTGGCGCCGGGGGCGTCGCGGTGGCCGATAACGTCGTGCAGAGAGATGTGATAGGTGCGGGCCAGGTAGATCACCAGCCTCCGGAGGCTGGCCACCTGGGCCGACGTGGGCAACTTGACCGACCAGTCGCCGACCAGACAGATGCCGATGCCGCGGTTGTTGTAGTCGTTGTCGGGCGTGCCCCCGGTGTGCGAGCCCCATTTCTGGCACAGCCAGCGGCTGCCCACCTCGACCGCCCCGTCGGCGCCGCCTTGCCCGTTCGTGATGACGAAGTGGTAGCCCAACTCGTCCCAGCCCCTGCGGCGGTGGGCGCGGTCGAAGACGGCGGCAGAGCCCTCCTCGGTGGCGCTGTGGTGGATGACGATGTACTTCCACTGGCGATAGCCCGAGGCGGGGGCCCAGGGGTTCGCCGACGGCCCGCGCGTCGGCGGGACGCCGTTTCGCCCTGGCGAGGCGGCCCGGCTTGCCGCCAGGGGAGCGGACAGGTCCATCTGGTGGGGCGGCAGGTCGTTCATCGCGGAGGGGCGCCCACAGCCGCCGGCTGCCAACAGGGCCCCCGCGGCCAGGGTCATCGTCCATGACGTCATGCGTTGCATGGGGGAACTCTCTCGCTACCGCTGGAACTGGCGGGGGTCCACCGGCGTCAGGTCCAGTTGCGGCTTCCAGTTGGGGCTGTGGCGGTAGAAGGCCATGGCGTTGTCGAAGACGATCCGCTGGATCGTCGCGTCGTCGTGCCCGTCGCCGCGCATGAACTGGACCACCTTGGGCAGGCTGCACGGGTCGCTGATGCCCCAGTCGGCCGACCCGTTCACCGTCATCTTCTCCGAGCCGAACTGGCGGATGATGTTGCTCACCCGCTCGGGCGTGAGCTTGGAGATGGGGTAGACGGTCATGCCGCAGTAGCAGTCGGTCTCGCGCGAGACGGGCATGGTCTCCTCGGTGTTGTGGTCGATGACCACGCGGTCCTGGTCGATCTTCTCGGCCCGCAGGACCTCGACGATCCGCCGCGTGCCTCGCAGTTTGTCCACGTGGGGCGTGTGGATGATGATGGGCAGGCGGCGCTGCTGCGCCATGTGAAGCTGGCGGACGAACGCCCGCTCCTCGTTGGGCGTGATGTTGTTGTAACCGATCTCGCCGATGGCCACGCACCGCTCGTGATTGAGGTACTCGTCGATCCCGTCAAGCACCTCGTCCGCCAGGGCGGGGTCTTCGGTCTCCTTGGGGTTGACCGAGACGGCCGCGAAGTGGTCGATGCCGAACCTCCGGGAGCGGACGGTCTCGAACTCGAGGATGAGCTGGAAGTAGTCCCAGAACGTGCCCGCGTAGCGGCGGTTGGTCCCCAGCCAGAAGGACGGCTCGACGCAGGCGCGGATGCCGGCGGCGTACATGTGCTGGTAATCGTCGGTCGTGCGGGAATACATGTGGATGTGCGGCTCGATGATAATCATGGCGGTGGGGCCTTTCCGTTCCGCCCGATTATAGCGTAAACGACAAAGCCCACGGAAGAGCCTCCGTGGGCTTTGTGCGGGCGATTTCCACAGTGCGTGCTTTATCGTCTGCGTCGGCGGATGTAGCCGCCCAGCCCGCCCGTCGCCAGTGCGAGCAGAGCCATGGTGGCCGGTTCGGGCACGGCCTCAACCGTCAGTCCGGTGATGAACGTCCGCTGCACGCCGTTCTGGCCGCGGTCTTCCAGCGTGACCGAGGCCAGCGACTTGGCCAGCCATTCATCGGGCAGGACGATGCGGGTCATGTCCACGCGCATGTTGCCGGAGGACAGCACGGCCGTGGTCGTGATGCCGTTGATGAGGTTGGCGAAGCTGCCCTGCTGGTAGTCTCGCAGCTCGCTGTTGCCGTCCAGCGGCACCTCCAGGAGGGTCCCGTCCTGGGCCTCGAAGATCAGCGACGCCCGGGTGCCGCCGGCCTGCTCGCCCCAGTACGTCCCGAGCAGCACGTCCACCGCGAACGCGTGGTCCACGTTGACCGGGATGGTCAACGAACGCACGTCCGAGCCGTCGCCGCCGTCGACGTAGCTGTTCCAGCCGTTGTTGCCGTTGACATCGGCGATGTCGAACGGGACCGTACCGAGTACCTGGGCCCCGCCGACCAGAACGGGCTGGTCATAGTTGATCTTGGCCGTGCCGACCGCCTGGGCCAGGTTGACCGGGTGGAACTCGCCCAAGCCCAGCAGGGCCTGGTTGGCGACGTTGAAGTTGTCGGGCCCGGCGAGGCGGCTCTGCCCGACCTCCGTGGCGGTGAGGGCCCGCGAGTAGATGCGGAACTCGTCCATCGTGCCGTTGTAGTAGGGGTCGGCGCTGTACTGAGAGCGTCCCAGCCAGTTGTTGACGGTCGCGCCGAGGCTGGAAGGCTTGAGCGTCACGCCGGTGGCGGTGGAGATCAGGCGCCCGTTGAGATAGACGCGGGCGGTGTCGGTGGCGTCGTCGAGGGTGACGGCATAGTGGATGGGCCCGGTGCCGAAGCTGACGCCGTCGGCCTTCTGCTCACCGCTGCCGCCGCCGGTGGTGATGGCAAACCGGCTTCCGCCGGTGCTGCCGTGAGGGGACACGAACAGGTACTGCGTCGTGTTGTTCCCGCAATCGAAGAGCCGCTGCCAGTTGGCCCCGCCGGCCCAGTCGGCCCAGCCCTCGACGGTGACGCTGTCCAGGGCGGCGACGACGGGTCCAATGGGCAGCGACACGCAGGTCTGGTTGGCCTGCGTGAACGTCAGCTTGCCGCTGCCGTCCTGGCTGCCGTTGACGATCGTGCCGTGGGCGGCGCCCACCGAGTCGATGGCGACCGTGCCGGAGGCCTCGTTGAAGCTGTAGCGGTGGATCATCTCCGGCTGGCCCGGCGAGGCGGCGATGAGATTGTCCGGCCCGGCGACGTAGCTGCGGGCCACGTCCAGCCGCGACAGGGCGGTGTCGTAGATCCGCAACTCGTTGTACGAGGCGTTGGCGGTGCTATCGTTGTACTGCGAGCGGCCCAGGGCGGAGGAAGTCTCCACAAGCTGATTCAACGTGTAGGGCGTGCTGAAGCTCCCGCGGAAGGCGCCGTCGCGGTAGATGCTCACCGTCGAGCCCGCGCCGTTGTCCACTACCGTCATGGCGATGTGGAACTGCTGGTTCAGCGTGTAAGGCGCGTTGAAGTTGTTGCCGTTGGTCTCGGTGCTCCCGATCTTGAAGGCAGCCCGATCGGAACTGAAATTCGTCCCCTGCGTCCACGACATCAACAGGTTGTTGGTGGTCGAGCTGCCGAAGTCGAACACGCGGGACCAGTTCTGGACGCTGATCTGGGTGGCCCAGGTTTCGACGGTGGCGCTGCCGTAGATGTTCAGCAGGTTGGCCGGGAGGGCGACGTAGTCGCTGGAGGTCTTGGCCCCGCCCGTCAGCGTGACCTGTCCGCCGCCAACCGTGGCGTCACTGGCGCCGACGTCGATGATGGTGGCGTTGGCCCCTCCGGCCGAATCGACCAGGATCGTGCCGGCTCCGCCGGTCTCACTGAAGCTCCAGCGGTTGATCAGCCCGGCAGGGGCGGCCGCGGCAGCGGCCAGAAGAGCGCAGCACCCAACCAGAATCGTGCAGGACTTGTTCATCGTTGTCTCCTTTGTTGCTCCGGAAGCAGCGTTCTGAATCGAAAAGAACGTGACGCGCGGACCGGTTCCACCCGGTGGTCCACATGCCGGACTACGGAAAAAAGCCTCAACTTTGTAACGCCCAAGGATATCGCAAGACCGCGGTCCTGTCCAGGGGGAATCTCGCAACGGCCCGGTGCGGGCGAAGCGAGTCGAACAGAAGACTTGACTTTTTTCGCGATATCGGCGAAAGTGCTGGGTCTATGCTGGCCCGGTGGGCCGGCGAGTTCTGAAACGTATGACTGACGCTGCCGCAAAACACCGACCGATACCGGTCGTGGCGCTCCTGCTGTCCTGGCTGGTGCCAGGCGCCGGACACATGTACCTCGGGCGCATGCGCCGCGGGGTGGTCCTGCTGGTGACCATCGCCGCCCTCTTCTGGGCGGGAGTGGCCATGGGGGGCGTGATGACCGTCGACTACCACGCCGAACGCTGGTGGTTCATCGCCGACATGTTCACCGGCATTCACGGGCTGGTCGGCTACCACAGGCAGAAACAGGTCTACCGCCAGATCGAGCGGGAGGTCTCGATGGGCGCGGGCGCCTCCGGCGAGATGGCGGTCGACCAGTGGCTCAAGGACAAGGGCATTGCCCTGGTCCACCCGGTGGACAACGTGGCCCGCGCCTACGCCGGGATCGCGGGGCTGCTGAACCTGCTGTGCATCTTCGACGCGACGATCCTGGCCCTGATGGGGCGGTTCGGCGAGCCGCCGCCTCCGTCGCCGACGGCGGGGAGGCAACCATGATCGCGATGTTGTTCTACAACCCCATGGAGCTGCATTCGGGATGGATGCTGTGGCTCCTGCTGCCCCTTTTGGTCGGCGTTGCCGTCGTGTATAAAACGGTTCGCGCTCAGGAGATACGCCGCCTGCCCCTTGAGACGCTGGTCCTGGTAGGGTACATGTTGGGGGGATTGACCGCCCTGGGCGCCGCCCTGTGGCTGGTCCAGCAGTATTGGCCCTGACCGGCGGCCGTCCGCCCTCCACCCAGAGAATAATCCGAACCTCGAATCGACTCAAGCCGTATTAACTCCGCTGCCGAAAAGATGATAAGGACGCCGTTTTGATAATGCCGCTCCGGTCGCCCTATGATGGATTGCACAGTGACCGGATTAGCCGCATCGATCCGTGCGGGAGTCAGACATGAAATACGAAACCATCCTCCTGGACATCGAAACCCAGCGGGACTTCTTTGACCGCGACGGGAGTTGTTATACTTCCAGGGCCGAGGAGCCCGCCAGGAATATCGCACGCCTGTTCCAGTGGGCCAAGCTGGCGAACATCCCCGTCGTCAGCACGGTGCTGCGCGTCCGCCTGCACGATATCGGACCGCTTGCGCAGAAGCCCCATTGCATCGAGGGAACTCGCGGGGAGGAGAAACTCCCCCAGACTCTCCTGCCGCTGCGGGTGAACATGGGGCTGCGGAACACCACCGACCTGCCGCCTCACCTGCTTCGCAAGTACGGACAGGTCATCTTCGAGAAGCGCTTCACCGACATCTTCACCCATGAGCGGATCGAGCGGCTGATCACTGAACTGGACCCGTGCACCTTCGTCATCTGCGGGGCCGGGCTCGCCAAGGGCATCGCCCAGGCCGCCATCGGGCTGCGCACGCGCGGGTTCGGCGTCGTCTTGGCGAGGGACGCCGCGCTGGATCTGGACGACGAGGGCACGGCGATGGCCGAGCGGCGGATGGACGCCAAGGGCGTGGTCTTCGCGCCGACCGAGGAGATCGTGATCCCCACGCCCGCCAAGGCGCGAACGCCTTTCCGGACGTCGGCGGTCGCCCAGGCCGAGAGAGAGTAAGCCCCCGTCGATTCGGGGCGCGTATGAGCAACTTCAGGGCGAGTGGCATAAGCCGCTCGCCCTGTTCGTTATGGCTTAGTGTCAACGGGTTGGCGACGCCCTTAACAGGAGTCCGTATGAATCTTGACTGCAGGACCGATCGCAGAGGCATGCTGGCCTGGGCAGGCGGGGCGGCCGTGGCCGGCGCGGCCGCGTGGCAGGCCTGCGCCCAGCCGGCACGCGGGGCCGACCGCCCCAAGGACGAGCCCTTCGGCTACTGCCTCAACATGGGTACGGTCATGGGTCACAAGCTCACCCTGGACCGGGAGATCGAGCTGGCCGCCCGGGCGGGCTACAACGGCATCGAGCCGTGGACCCGGTCGATCAAGGCGTACGTCGAGGGCGGCGGGTCCGCCAAGGACCTGGCCAAGCGGGCGGCGGACGCGGGTCTCTCGGTGGAAGGGGCGATCGGTTTTTTCGACTGGATCGTGGACGAGCCGGACCGGCGGGCCAAGGCGCTGGAACAGGCCAGGCAGGAGATGGAACTGGTGGCCTCCATCGGCGGGCGGCGGATCGCAGCCCCGCCGGCTGGGGCCACGAACGAGAAGGTGGACCTGTTGGCCGCCGCCGAACGCTACGCCGCCCTGGTCGACATCGGGCGCCAGGTCGGCGTCGTGCCGGCCGCGGAGATCTGGGGCCGTTCACAGACGATGGGGCGGCTGGGTGAGGCGGCCTTGGTGGCCATTCATTGCGGGCGCAAGGAGGCTTGCATCCTGCCGGACGTCTTCCACATGTACCGGGGCGGCTCCGCGTTCGAGGGCCTGCGGCTGCTGTCCGCACAGGCCATCGCCGTGTTTCACGTGAACGACTATCCAGCCGACCCGCCGCGGGAGCAGAGCACCGACGCCCATCGCGTCATGCCCGGCGACGGCGTGGCCCCGCTGGGACAGATATTCCGGGACCTGGCGGCGATCGGCTACCGCGGGATGATCTCGCTGGAACTGTTCAACCGCGACTACTGGAAGATGGAGCCCCTCCAGGTCGCCCGCATCGGCCTGGAGAAGATGCGCTCCGCCGTGCGCAAGGCCCTGGCCTAGACAGGGGAGCGATCTTCTCCGGACGGGCCGTCAGCGATGAACGGACCCGTCGGCGGGCTTGGTGGCCGGCTGGGTCGCGGGCTGGGTTGCGCCCGGCAGAGTGCGAGTGACGTCCTTCTTGGTGAAAGCGAAGCCGCGGATCTGGATGTCGTCGAAGTTGCCCAGGTCTTCGAACGAGCCCACGCCGATCAGCCCGATCTCCAGCCGCTGGTCGTTGGCGGTCATGATGGGGTTGTCCATGTCGTCGAAGTACACCTCGATGCGCCCGTCCTCGGCGATTCGGACGATCCGCACGTGGTGCCACTTGTCGTCCCACTGGATGCCCGGGTGGCGTTTCTCGGCGATGGAGACGGAAGGCCGTTCGTTCACCACGAAGATCGAGTGCGCGTCGCCTTCGGCCTTGGGTCCCAACTCGACGTAGTAGTACTGGGCGGGGTCCTGGTAGGCGAACGCCACCACCAGCGAACGATGGTCGCTGGGGGGCGAGGTCGACTGCATCCGCAGGTCCAGCACGAAGCTCTTGAAGTAGTTCTCGCTCAGGAACGCCAGGTGCCGCGGCGAAGGCACGGGCGGCTTGTACGTGCCGGGCTTGTGCAGCGAGAGGAACTTGTTGCCGCCGGCCGACGCGATCTTCCAACTGCCCGCGTCCAGCGGCTTCCATGGACCCAGGTCCGTGGCCTGCTGGAAGTCTTCCTTATAGGCCGGCGCGAACTTCTCGATCTCCTTGCGACTGAACGCCGGACCTTCGGGGCCCGGGACCGATTCGCACGAGCAAAGCAGAAGACAAGCAAAGCCCAGTAATCCTGCTATCGCAATCCGTCGCATGATCCTGATCTCCGTCGGCCGGGCGCGCTGGCCCGGCGGCGCTGTAGGTATTCTATCGAAAAAAGTCGGCGGTCAGGTTGAGGGAATCCCAAGGTTCTGTGTCCCTGACATCATCCCCGGCGGCCGGCGCCAGGCGCAGGGCGGCGAATGCGTTTCGGGCCGGCGTGCGCGGCCCGTCACCGGAGGGCGCCCGCCACCGCCTTGAAGAACGCGTCCCAGACGCCGTCCTCCACGTTGCCGTCCAGCCCGAGGCGGACGATCACCATGTCCCACTCGGGCACGACGAAGCAGTGGTTGTTGTTGTACCCGCTGGCCGCGAAGGTCCCCGGCGGCGCGGAGGGCCATTTCCGCGCGCCCGAAGGGAGCTTGCCGTTCACCCACCAGTTGAAGCCGTACACGCCCGAGCCCTTGATGTGGCACTGAGGCTGGCCCGGGGGCGTCAGCGCGGGCACCTGCACGGCCGTCGCCTGCTCCACCCACTTCGGGCTGATCAGCGCCCGGCCGTCCCATCGCCCGCGGTTGAGGAACAGGTGCCCGAGGCGGGCCAGCTCGCGGGCGGAGATCTGCACGTGCTTGTTGCCGTTGCCCGAGCCCCCGTTGACCGTCAGGCCGTCCATCTTGCCGAAGTCGCCCCACTTCCAGCGTCGGGCGTTCATGCCGATCGGCTCGGCGATGCGCCGGCGGAACACCTCCTGCATGGGCTCGCCCGCGATCCGCGTCAGCACCAGGCCCAGCTCGTTCATGGCCGAGTCCCAGTAGGCGTACCTCGAGCCGGGCGGCGTGAAGAGCGGAGAATCGCCGGGCAGAGACCACGTGGAACTGGGCCCGTGGATGTACGTGCCCTGGGGCTCGTCGCCCACGGCCCGATAGCCGCTGGTCATCGTCGTGAAGTGGCGCAGGGTCACTTCAGGATACGCCGCCTTCAGGGCCGGCACGTGGAGGCAGGCCCGGGTGTCCAGCGTGCACTTGCCATCGTCGATCAGCAGGCCCAGCACGGTGCTGGTGAACGACTTGGTCGCCGACCATACGCCGTGGACCTTGTCGATGTCGGCGCCCTTCCAGATCAGGACCCCGCGCCGGACGATCACCATCTCGCTCGTGCCGTCGCGCCCGAGCCTGGCCTTCAGGTCCGCCACCGCCCGGGCGAGTCGGCCCGGGTCCACGCCCTGGGCCTGCGGCGGGGCCTCCTGCCAGTCTCGACCGGGAAAGGCCATCGGCCCGGCGGCAAGCGGGGGGACCGACAGCAGACACAGGACCGCTGCGCCGAGGAACGCTTGGACAGGCTTGTTCATGCTGACGATCCTTGCCGCCGTTTCGCGAAGCCGCGAGCGCCGGCCTGCGCTACGGGTAATCGATGCTCGCGCCGGGCGCGATCACGGGCAGCAGCAGCCGCGAGGGGTGCTGCTTCGACAGGTGGACGGTCTGGTTGGCCACGGGGGCCTTCTCGTACGACATCACCGGCTCGTACGAGTTGGGATGCACCTCGTAGCGCGGGTGGTTGGAGCTGGCGACGTGGACGGCGATGCGGTGGCCCTTGTTGAAGATCAGGGCCGTGCTCCACAGGTCGATCGTGAGCTTGTAGACCTTCTCCTTCTCCAGGGGCTCGCCCTTGTCCAGGCCCTTGTGGTATCGGGCCATGATGGCGGAGTCCTGCACGAGGGCCTCGTAACCGTCGGGGTAGACGTCGATGAGCTTGGCCATGAAGGTGGTGTCGGGGACGTCGGTGGAGATGAACAACTCCAGCGTGATGCGCCCCGTGACTTCCAGCGGCTGGAGGAGCGGGTCGCTCTGGAAGCGGAGGATGTCCTGTCGCGAGGCGAGGCCCCTCTGGTCCATGGGTCCCTTGGGCAGGTAGAGGTTGGCCCCGCCGACGGTGGGCACCGGGTCTTGCGGGTCGTACTTGTAGGCGAGCTTGCCGGCCTGTCTGGGCAGGTTGACGTCGAGGCCTCCGCCGCTGTTGAGGTAGTAGGAGCGGAGGGTGTGGGGGATGGGCCATGTGCGGGACTGCTTCCAGCAGTTGCCCGGCGCGCCGGGCGTGCGGGCGTCGCCCATGAGGTAATAGAGGACCGGCGGCATGGGCGCGACTTCCCGCTTGGAGTTGATCAGGAAGTGCAGCATCCAGTCCATCAGCCGGTCGGCCGGGCGGGCGTTGGGCGGATAGCTCAGGCCCGAGAGGTTTCCGTGCCCGAACCCGCCGACCGCGATTCGCACGCCGCCTCGCCGCTGGAGGGCCTCGAAGTCGTCCAGCGCCGATTGCAGGAAGATGTCGTACCACCCGGCCTGGTCGTACAGGGCCACGCGGTTGCCGGCGACGTTGGCGGCCATCGAGCCCTTGCGGGCCCTCTCGTCGTAGGGTTGGGTGCGGGGCTTGGGCCACTGGGCCACCTTGACGCCCCGCTCGCGGAGCCAGCGGTCGTGCATGTTCGCGCGCAGGACCCCGCCGCTGTAGGCGCAGTGGAGGTAGACGTCGCTGGCGGCCACGCTGGAGGCGGCGCAGACCAGGTGGGGGGGCTTGGCCATCATGGCGTGCTTGGCGGCGATGCCCGGGCCCGACGCGCCCGTGATAGCCACCTTGCCCGTGCACCAGCTCTGTTTGGCGACCCACTCGACGGTGTCGTAGCCGTCGTTCATCTCGTCCTCGAAGAGGGTGAACGTCCCCTCGGATTCGCCCAGCCCGCGCATGTCCTGGCTGACCACGGCGCAGGGCACGGCCAGCGCCGCCGGCACCGCCACGCGCATGGCTCCCTTGCGCCCGTAGGGCGTTCGGTAGACGATGGCCGGATAGGGCCCCGGGCCCGGGGGCACCCAGATGTCGGTCGCGAGCTTCACCCCGTCGCGCATGGCGACCTTGATGGTGTGGACCTTGCCCTTCTGGCCCGTGGCGTCGGGGATGGGTTTTCGCTTCTCGGACTCGACCTTCTTCTTGTAGGCCTTGGCCTCGCTCTCGGTGAGCACGCCGTCGCGGTTGGCATCGGCGCCGGGGAACAGCCGCAGGGCCGCCCGCAGCAGCGGATCGGTCCGGGAGGTCTTCTCCACCACCTCCGCCCGCGCCGCCAGGTGCACCCACGCCACCGCCAGCAGAACGGCCGCCCATTGCCATCGTTTCCTGTGCGCCATCATCGACTCCTCGTCCGAAGGGTCAGCTTTCCTCCTGACTATACCCGCCGATCGCCCCAGGCGTTACAATTCCTCTGATCGGCCGACGGGGCCGCGGAACGCCAACGTTTCTGGCGTCGAGGCCCGGCGCCATGGCTCGCGGGAGAACCACGATGAGCGACAGCGGATCAACAGCAGGCGGCGGGCGGTGGTATCCGCTGGCGCCGATGGATCGGATGTTCCAGGTGATGACGTGGCTCCTGCTGGTTCTGATGGCCGTGCTGGCAGGGGGGTTCGCCATCGCAGCCGCGCTGGAGCCGGAAGCCTGGGTGGGAATCCCGGTGACGCTCTCCATCGCGCTGGTGGTGGCCGGCGTCTGGTATTACGCGCGCCCGAGCGGGTTCGAGGTTACGAGTGACCGCCTGTACATCCGCTTCCCCCTTCGGACCAGGGAAGTGCCGCTTTCGGGCGTCGTGCAGGCCGGGCGGATCACCAAGGACGAGATGGGCCTCGCGCTGCGACTCTGGGGTGCGGGCGGATTGTGGGGCGGGTTCGGCCTGATGTGGTCCCGCAACGTGGGCAAGTTCGACGCGTACGTCTCGAACCTTCACCGCATGGTCCGCGTCGACCGGCGCGACGGGCGGCCGCTGGTCATTTCGCCAGCCGATCCCGACGCCTTCGTGGCGGAACTGCAGTCACGCCTGGAGCCAGAGCCCACCCCAGGAGAAAGAGAACCACTGTGATCTCTGTCTGGTTGCCCTTTGGTTGGCGGATCTCTGGGCGAGAGGCAGTGCTTGCTCCAGCAGGGGCCCTGAAGCGGTGGGTTCAGTCCTCGTGCGTGCATAAGACCCCGACACCCAATGGGGCACCACAGGGGCTGTCAACGGCAATGCCGATCAGTTGGCTTCGGCCGCTGTGGCGCCCGCGGCCGCACGGAACTGGCTTGCCTCCCAGACCCTCAATGCCCTATCCCAGTCGCCCGTCGCAATTGTCCTGCCATCTGGACTGAAGGCCACGCACTGGACCGCAGCATCCTTCGTTCGCAAGACAAACATCTCACGCCCACTGAGGGCATCCCATATCCTCCGCGTCGCATCTTGACCGACTGATACGATTCGCTTTCCGTCCGGGCTGAAGGCTGCGCCTCTGACTGTACCGTCATGCCCACGCAGAGTGAGTACGTTCACCCCTGTGGCGGCATCCCACAACCTCACAGTCCCGTCACTGCTCGCCGAGGCGATACGTCCGCCATCCGGGCTATACGCCGCACTGCACACCCATCCGGTATGTCCAGTGAATGTCTGAATGCCACTGCCGGTGGAGGCGTCCCATACTCTGAGGGTCTTGTCGCCGCTGGCAGACACGATCCGCTTGCCGTCCGGGCTGAACGCCACGCTGGTAACGTCATCGCCATGTCCCGGCATGGCAAATACTTCGCTTCCATTCATTGCATCCCAGAGCTTGACGGTCCTGTCCCCGCCTCCGGACACAATTCGCTTTCCGTCCGGGCTGATGGCAACGCCGTATACGCCATCCTGATGCCTGCCTATAGTCCGCGGCTGGCCGGGAGCCGAGGTATTCCACACCTTTACCGTTCCGTCATAGCTCCCGGATACCAGCAGTCCGGAGTCCGGGGTGAACGCGACCGTTTGCACCACTTGGGTATGTCCTTCCAGAGTGATGCTGTTCTGCCACGACTGGGTACTCCACAATCTCACACTCGTATCTTCGCCCGCGGACGCCAGCCATTTGCCGTCCGGGCTGAATACCACGCCCTTGATCAGCCCTCCTTTGCCCCCCCGGAGTTCACGACATTCCCGCCCGGCAGTGGCCGACCATAATTTGACTGTCCCGTCCGCACTCCCTGAGATGACTCTCTCTCCGTCGGGGCTAAACGCCACGTCGTTCACGCCGCCCGCGTGGCCGCGGAGAACGAGAATGACTTCCCCGCTCAGAGCATTCCAGATTCGCACAGAACGATCATCGCCGCCCGATGCAATCCGCTTGCCGTCCCGACTGAAAGCTACCGCGACGACGTCGCCTTCGTGTCCGTAAAGCTCGCGCAGTTCTGCACCGTTGGTTGCGTCAGTCAGGTTCACCACGTTGAAGAAACTCCCAGACGCAATCCGCCCACCGTCGGGACTGAGTGCCACGTGAAGGAATTCAGAAGAAGCGGCCACCGCCTTGATCCGATTCTGCCCCACGGCAATGACCTTGCCGGTCGTCAAGTCCCACACCTTGACTCTTCCATGGCAGTCAAGAGAAGCCAGTCTCTTGCCCCCGGGTCCGAATGCGATGCTCACCGTCGAAGGGTCCGGGAGAATCCATTCCAATGCATGGGAGGCTTTATCCCAGATTCGTACCGTCTCATCGTCGCTAGCTGCCCCCAGATACTTGCCGTCCGGACTGAACGCAATGGCTCTCGGGAGGGCCTTGGATCCGGTAAGAGCGGAGGCCTGTCGGCGTGCGTCGACATTCCATATCTTGATGCTTCCATCCGTGCTTCCGGTGGCGAGTTCGCCACTGTTCGGGTCAAACGCAATTCCGGCGTTTCCCGCATATGCGACCACGCCGTCCTTCTCATAGATGGGCTTGCGCGGGGCGCCGAAGGCGGCAATCTCGGACATACTGTTCAAGTCCCAGACCTTAACGAGCAGGTCAGCGCCAATCGCTGCGACTCGCTTCCCATCCTCGCTATACGCCACACCCCACACCGGAGTCTTGTGTCCGGCAAAGGTCATGAGGTCCAGGTGGCAGATGCGTTTCAAATAGCCCCACTCCCAATTGCGTAGCTCCGGAACGCATTGCGACAGAACCTGCTCGGCGTTGCTGACGTCATTGTCTCGCCATTTTTCCCAGGCGATGGAGATCTGACTGGCATACAGATTCTCCTCGGCATTCTTCCGTGCAATCGTCTCCTTCTGCCGGGCGGACACGGCTTGTTGTTTCTGGACCATCGCCTCGCGCTGCCGGGAATCTGCCATGGCTTTCTGATAGAAGGCATAGACAGACAGAAACCCCATTACGGTCAGGAGGACTGTGGCCAGTACCGCGAAGTAACTGAGCCGGCGGATACGACGATGGCTGTCCCGTTGCCTAAGCGAGTCAAACCTGATCCCGAGCATCCCCGCCAGGAGCTTGAGCTTCGCATTCGTCTTCCCGTCGGCTTCCGATCGCGCATCGGCTGCCAATGGCTCGGTCGTTCGGAGCGCCTCCGGGAAGCACTCGCGATCGTCTCCGGCATTCGGGAGACCGTCCACGATCAGGGCGAGTATGCGGTTGTGACGTTTGAAACGCTGAAAAGTCGAAATCTCTTTGTTGACCCACTGGGAGCGTGCGGCATTGGGCGAGCAGATTACAATGAGATAGCGCGAGGCGAGAAGTGCCTCTTGTATTTCTCGACCCAAGGCGGGAGCCGCCGGGAGTTCATCACGATCACGGAAGAGAGGGTGAAAGCGCTTGGGGGCGGGATGTCCGGCCGGTGTGGGATGACTGACGAATTGGGACGGGATCCCATAGCTCTCAATGGCTCGGTGCAGCCATTTCGCCCATTTCTTGTCCTTACTGCTGTAGCTGATAAAGGCCCAGTATCTGTACGTGAAAGACGTGGACTGGCTCATACTTCAGCACTCCTCGGAACACGCTCTTCCTGTCACGCGTTGGCCCGCGAGCCTCGAAGATGACCGTCTTCTTCAACCGGTAGCTGACAGGGCGCGCCTCACGCCAGGATCTGATGCGCCTCTCGGAGCTTGGCCATGACGGCCAGGCCGTTGGGACAGGCCTTCTCGCAGGCGCCGCAGGCGATGCAGGCGTCGGCCTGTCGGCCGCAGCCCAGGGCGGCGTAGTACTCGCGGGCGTCGGCGCGGTGCCCGTAGTTCTGGTAGTACATGCGGTAGCGGAGGATGTCCGCGATCGGCAGGCCGGCCGGGCAGGAGGCTGCGCACGTCTCGCACATGCGGCAGTAGTCGGCGGTGGCGGCGGCGGCGTACTGCTCCAGCAGGCGTTCGTGACGGCGGGTGAGCTTGCGCCCGACGGCCTGGCAGTCGTCGACCACGTCGTTGACGGCGTTGAAGCCGACGATCGCGCACGAGACGTTGGGGTTCTTGAGCACCCACATCAGGAAGGCCTGGTAGAGGTTGGCCTTGCCGAACTCCTTCAACTCGCCCAGCAGCTTGCTCACCTTGGGGTCGTCGGCGTTCTTGGCCCAGTTGGGGACGAAGTGCCCGGTCATGGGCTTGATGACCATTACGCCCACGTCTTTCTTCCTGCACAGCTTCAAGAGGTCCTCCGTGCCGGGGCGGTCGGTCTGCTCGGTCCACTTGGCCAGGTTCATGTAGTTGTACGGCTGGAGCAGGAAGTCCAGCACGCCGGCCTCGACCTGCGGGCGATGCTTGGCGGGCACGTGGATGCTCTCGCCGATGAAGCGGATCTTGCCCTGCTGCTTGAGCTTGCCGGCCGCCTCCAGGAACTCCTCGCGCCAGCCGCCGTGGCAGAAGTAGCCGTCGATCACGTCGGTCTGGAAGCGCTGGAGGCTCCGCTCGCACTCGGCGATGATCTTCTCGGGCGTCTTGGCGCCGCTGGCGGTGAAGATGTACGCCTCCTTGCGCCGCCCCTTCAGCGCCCGCCCGAGGATCTCTTCGGTGTCGTGGTAGCTGGCGGAGGTGGCCACGAAGTTGCCCCCGTGCTCCAGCAGCTTGTGGACGATCGCGGGCAGTTCCTCACGGTAACGGTTGAACAGCGTCTCGCCGAGCTGCCTGGATCTCAGCCCGCTGGCGCAGCCCAGGCCGATCTCGGAAATCTTCAACCCGGTCCGCCCCAGGCGGCGATACTTCATGCCGCCCGCGCCGCTCGTCTGGGCCCCCTGCGCCGCCGACCCGCACGCCGCCACACCGGCGGCCGCCGAGGCCGTCTCCAGAAACTCCCGACGCGTCAGCTTTCGCTTCTCTTGTCCGGACATGTCGCTCTCCCGCAGGGTCCACGTGGGCCGCCGCTACAGTAGGTTAACGCAGGAAGGCCGTCAAGCTTTGTGAAGGCCCGGCTGGCACTGAGGGGCCTACGGGGCGGCAGCCGGCGGAGCAAGCATCGCGGCGCCCAGAAGAGCGAAGAACTCGTCCCACGCGCGGTCCTGCTGGACATAGGTGCCCGGGATGGGCTTGTGGCCAAGCCGGGCGATCACCAGGTTCCACTCCGGAACGATGACGCAGAAGTTGGTGCTCGCGCCATGGGCGCCGCAAGTCCTGGGCGGGGCGGCGGGCCAGCGTCGCTTGCCGGTGGCCATCACGCCGTTGGTCCACCAATACAGCCCGTAGGCGCCGGCGAGCAGGCTCCGGCTGCGCCCCGGGAGGTTCGCGGGCACCTGGTTTGAGGTTGCCTGGTCCACGAACGCTGCCGGCAGGACCTGCTTGCCGTTCCAGGCGCCGCGGTTGAGATACAGCCATCCCAGCCGCGCCAGCTCGCCGGGCGTGGTTCGGACTCCGCCGTTGGCCTTCAGGGCGGGAGTGCCCGCGGCGTTGCAGTGGTCCATGCCGTCGGCCCGTCCGCTGACGCCCCATTCCCACCGGGTCATGCCGATGGGGTCGGCGATGCGGCGCTTGAAGAAGACGTTCAGCGGCTCCTTGGCCAGGCGGGTCGCCAGCACCCGCCCCAACAGGTGCACGTCGTGGTCGTTGTAGGCGATATGCGAGCCGGGCGGTTCGAACTCAGGCTTCTCCGGCCGGAGCGCGTATTCGCACGGATCGCCCCACGGTTGGCCGGGCAGGACCCGGACGACCTTCCCGCGATAACCGCCCCGCATGGAGGCCAGTTGACCGAGGGTGATTCGCCCGTAGGCCGGATGCCGATCATCCAGATCCGCCAGGAGCTCGACCACCCGTGTGTCCAGCGTGCAAGCCCCATCGCCGATCAGTACGCCGAGAACCGTGCTCGTGAAGACCTTCGTTGCCGAGTAGATCTCATGGCAGGCCTCGCTGTCAGGACCCTGCCAGATCAGACGCCCGTTGCGGACGATGACCAGTTGCCTGGCCCCGTCGGGTCCGAAGGCCTTCTCCATGTGGGCGATCGCGGAGCGGAGCTTGACCTCGTCGATGCCCTGAGAGCGGGGCGTCGCCTGATCCCAGCGTGCCCGTGGGAACACAACAGAAGGACCGGCGCCCGGCGACGGGGCGGCCGCCCAAACCAGCGCCACGGCCAGCAACAGGAACCGGACTCGATCTGTCGCCAGTTTCATCATGGAGAAAGAGGGCGGGCAACCGGAGACCGCCGCCCGTCGGGTGGCACTACGCCTTGGCCGGCAGGAACGGGAACAGCCTGCGAAGCTCCCGGGCGTTGGGGCGGGCGCCGTACTCGCAGATCTCGAATGCCTCGGCGTACTTCACGTCCTTGCCGGCCGGGCCGTAGGTCTCGATCAGCTTCTCGCGGTTCTGATCGGCCACGGAGGCGAAGCGCCGGCGGAAGGCCTCGCGGACGCCCTGGCGTTTCTTGTCGCGCCCGGCCGGTCGTCCAGGGCCGGGTTGGGCTTGCCCATCGCCCCGCCCTCGACGAACTGCGACTCCATGAGCACCAGGGCCTCGACCTTCTTGTCGATGACCGGGTCGATCGCCACGACGATGTCGGCGCGGAACGGGTTGGGCCGCTGGAAGTAGTCGTGCGAATACAGGAAGAGCGGGTTTCGCTTCAAGGGCGGCGCGTCGGGGCAGAAGAACGGCACGCCCACCATGTACGCGCTGTCCTGCATGAGCACGCCGACGTAGCGGTGGTCGGGATGGTAGTCATTGGGGCGATGGCCGATCACGATGTCCGCCCCCCACTGGCGGATGACGCGGGTGAGCAGGCGGCGGTTGGCCAGCGTGGGCTCCAGCTCGCCGTCGTGGATATCCAGCACGAGCGAATGGGTGCCCATGACCTTGGACGCAGCCGCCACCTCGGCGGTGCGGCGCTGGGCGAGCGCCCCGCCGGCCATCGCGAAGTGCCCGATGTCGCCGTTGGTGACCGAGACGAGCTGGACGTGATGGCCCAGGCCGGCCCACAGGGCGCCTATGCCGCCCGCGCGGATCTCCGCGTCGTCGGGGTGGGCCCCGAAGACGACGATCCGCAGCTTCCCGTCGTCCGGTGGGGCGAGCGTCGAGGCGGCGCTGGCCTGCGCCGGGGCCGGCGCCTCGCCGCCCGCGGCGGCCACGGCCCCGCCCACAGCCGTCGCTTCCAGGAACCCACGCCGCGTCATCTGAGTTGTACCTTGTGGGGACATGTTCGATCTCCCAGAGCGGGTAAACTGACAACGGTAATTGTGGTCAGGCAGTGCCGTAATGTCAAATAACCGTCGGGTATATGATGAGGAACGAGTAAGCTGCTATATATGTCCGTGGGGGTGCGAGGGTCCCTCATCAGGAGGACTGGAAGGTTGCTTGGAGGGCATTTGCAATAATGCTCTCCGCTCATCCCATGCCAACGACGCCAAGAGAGACTCTTCTGTCCCGAACAGGTTGAACTCCGTAACATTGTGGTCCCAATGCAGGCTTTCTAGTGCACTAGTACGCTCATTTGCGGGAATGGTCAGTTTGATAACGCGATCTTGATCAGGAGAATTACCGGCAATAATCTCGCCATAGCCAGCGAACTCAAGGCGTTTCGCCAGAGAATTCCACAGTACCGCGCAAGTATATGTGCTCTTTTGTAGGAAATGCCTTTGGTGGGTGCAGTAATAGGGGCTCGTGCAAACAATTCGAGGCTCCTGCAAGTCCAGGTCCCATGTTTTTGATCCCCGAGGGTATTCTATGTAGCAAAACACGGCGACCCGTTTGCACTCAAGACTTACTTTGGCAAATGCAAAGAAGGCAGCAATATAGGGCGAGCGTGTCCAATCAAGCAGCGGGGAAGGGAAACCATGATGCCGAAGGTAAGCAAGATATTCTAGCCATGGGATTTCGCTGCTATTCAGGCGCTTCTTCAAGGTCGTCACACTCGGCACCTTTTCAGGCAACTCCCAGCTTCTTCCGGTGACAGACTCAATATGGGGTGAGCATTTCAGACAATACCGGAGATACTCCTTCAATCCCACCGGTTTTACCGGTTTGCTTGAAGACAGTTCCTCTCTCATGAAACGATCTAGAGTCGTCTCAAGGCTCCAGTTGCTATCCGGTTGCCCTCTGTAGAGAATCAGCGCCCGTGGGTACTCGTTTCGGATAGCAGTCAGTTCCGACGCTAACTCTTCCCAGGAGTGGAGGTCCTTTGCGTGCGCACCGTCTGGGTTCTGATCCCCTGACATCGTCATGAGCGTCTCCTGGCTGGCTGGGTAAAAGCACAAGAAGCCCAGGGACAAGCAACTGAGCGATGACAGGAATTGTACCCGCCAATAAGTTTATGTCTTTGGAATTCAAGGACAGATACCGATTCAAGCCCGTATTCAGATATCCGTTCCCGATTTCCTGAGAAGGCCACCTCTGTCATCTGGCCTTTGCCCTGTCCTGACATTCTCTTTCTCCGACAATAGACTCGCGCTACTGGAATTTGCGGCGTTTGAATGCCTTCACGTCGGCTGGGGACAGATCAAACCACTCCCCGCCTCTTCGCCTCGCGCCGAATCGTTTGTGCCAATACTCTTCAATGCCCGTGGGGTCATCGGTCTTGATAACATGAATGACTTTCAAGGTGTCTGGCATCAGTAAACGAAGTTCGTACTCCCGTCGTCCCGGGGCGTTAGACTTGCCAATCTTGTAATACTTGCCCGACTTGGCAAGGTACACACCCCCGAATTCTGGTTCAGCAGCATCCGGAATTGGCTTGTCCGAGTCGTCGTGGCATACCAAGTATCCTCTTGCTATCTGTGCAACATCGTGATGCGTGCCATGCTTAGCGCAATACTCCTCCAAAGCTCTGGCCATGCCGACTTGACCACCGAAACGACGAAAAGGACGGTTGTGGGGGAAGGACGAATCGGACCGAGTGCGAAGTTTCATTTCCGCACTGGTTGGGAACTTGCGCAGATCTCTGACTAGCCCCGCCAGTCTCTCAAGAAGCTCATCGTCCGTGTAGGCCTTGACGAAAACATTTCCGCCATACCCTGCCTCTGAAAGCGCTTCGCTCCACCGGACCCAGTAGATTCCCCGCCAGTCAGACTCCTTGATCCCGGTTTCGGTAGCAAAGCGGCGAACGCCCAAAGGTGAACCACCATTAGCTTCCGCCGTTCTGCGAATCTCGCTCAGAATGTGATTTTTGCTGGGCATGGTCCAGTATCTTTCGATTCCGTCCGGAGAAGCTCTTGCTCTCCCGCAGCAATCAGATGCTTCCATTGTGGCTGAATGAAGCGTCCGTGTCAATTTCCGTTCGCCGAATACGATACGCCGTCGGCTCATGCGTTTGACGAATGAACTGACTACTTCATCCGTAGAGGAATGTCATGGACAAGAGATCATGTAGTTACATGCTGGCTGGGGCGGTCGTGGGGATGATCAGCGGGGCGGCGTGGGCCCAGGGCGGCGCGGCGGGGAAGAAGGCCCCCACGCTGAAGCACTCGGAGATCGTCTTCATGTCGGCCGCCGACGACGAGTCGTACAAGGCGTACCGGGCGACGTTCGTCGGCTGGGGCGGGGCGAATACGAAGGAGCAGGTCGAGCGGCATCACAAGCTGGGGATCCGCTGCACGGGCTCGATGTGGTGTCTGACCGCCGGGGCCAAGCTCCTGCACGAGAAGGCCGACCTGCTGGGCGCGGTCGCGGTGGACATCGAGGGCAAGCCCATCGCGGTGCCCTGGCTGTTCGACCACACGTACAAGAGCACGCCCTCGTACTTCGGCTGCACCAACAGCCCGGCCTTCCGGGCGCACAACCGCGACATGGTCCGCCAGCAGATGGCCGGCGGGGCCGACGGGCTCCACGTGGACGACCACATGGGCGTCTCGCACGCCGCCCACTGGCAGGGCGGGGGGCTGTGCGACCACTGCATGGCCGCCTTCCGCGGGTGGCTCAAGGCCCACGCGGGCGAGGCCGCCATCGCCAAACAGCTCAAGGATGCGGGCGTCGCGGACATCGAGAAGTTCGACTACCGCGACATCATCCGCAAGCACGCCAAGACCCGCGCGGAGTACAAAAAGGTGCAGCGGAAGATCCCGCTGATGGACCTGTTCCTGCGGTTCCACGGCGAGACGGCGGCCGAGAACGTCCGCCAGCTCGGCGAGCTGGCGACGCAGGTGGCGGGCCACCCGACGCTGCTGAGCGCCAACGCGGGGCTGCCCAGCAACGCCCACGCCTACGTCCTGCCGAAGCTGACGCACGTGATCTGCGAGGTGGGGCAGAACGCCGCCTCGGGCACGGGCGGCATCGGCCAGGCCATCGAGGGCTACCGGATGGCCGCCCGCCTGGACCGGCCCCTGGCCGCCACCGCCTCGGGGCACGACTGGGCCTTCGCCAATGAGAACAACCCGCACGACCTGGTGCGGTTCTGGGTGGCCGTGGCTTACGCCCACGGGCAGCGCTTCATGGTGCCTCACCCCAAGCGACAGTGGTGCTTTACCAGCCAGAAGGGCACGCACTGGTACGCCGCGCCGGTCAACGAGTTCGCGCCCGTCTACCAGTTCATCTCGGGCAACGCCGCCTGGTTCGACGGCTTCGAGGAGGATGCCAGCGATGCGGGCCTGAAGGCGGTGGCGGCCATCCAGAGGCCCAAGACGGTGCTGTGCGCGCTGCGGCGGCGGGCGGATGGGGCGGCGGCCCTGCACGTGCTGAACCTGGACTACGACAAGGATACGAAGAAGTTCCGCCCCGCCGATAAGATCAGCCTGCGCCTGCCCGCGAGCCTCTTGCCGGGCGGGGCGAGCAAGGCCCGCCTGCTGAGTTACGATGCGAAGGAGACGGAGATCACCCTTACGAGAGAGGCGGGCCAGGCCCGAATAGACCTGCCCGCCCTGCGACTGTGGACGGTCGTGGCGATCCCCAAACCGTAGTCACACGCAGCCAACGCCCACGGGAGGCCTCCCGTGGGCGTTTGTGACTCGCGCGCACTCCGCGGGCCGGAACCAGCATTGCGCACGTCGGTCGCTACAGGACCACTTCGACGTCCTGTCCGATCCAGTGGCGGGCTTCGGCCAGTTCGCTGACGTCGAAGTAGCGGATGTCGGCGGTGGTGAA
>Ga0116149_1001235_pt1 | contig 31349 bp, 22 predicted proteins | sample AD_UKC057_MetaG_FD_89787 | JGI IMG/M metagenome (GOLD analysis project Ga0116149, IMG submission 89787) | Active sludge microbial communities of municipal wastewater-treating anaerobic digesters from USA - AD_UKC057_MetaG | ecosystem: Engineered > Bioreactor > Anaerobic > Digestate | place: USA...
CGGGCCCGAGGCAATCTCTGCGAAAACAGCCACGCCCGCGTTATTCATCAACACCACACCGGGCATACCCAGGTCTTCGATGCAACGACGGTCCGCTTCACGCATCTGCGCTACCGTTAATGACTTCATGAGTTCACCTCGTATCCTGCCGTACGTTGCCGGAAAAATGTTGACCCGCACCCGCCGGGCACGCGCTGCCATTGCGACGCAACAGGCCGCCACGCCGGGCAAGTATACCATAGGCCCGAGTTGACGCTGACACGAAAGAGTCATGGCCGTCCCGACAGACCCGATTAATAGCAACTGTTCATGTGTCGGAATTACCTTGCCGGCATTTCCTTCCTTCAGCATGAAGAACTGCGGCCGTTGCCGCCTTTGACTTACCGGATAAAAAAGATACGGTCGATATAGACCGCTTCCATTTGGTCAGGATTGTTGCACGGTGCGATCCAGACATAAGCGCCGGGAGGAAAGGACTGGCGGCCAAGGTCAATGCTGTGGTAGGTGCCATCGGCACTGTCCTCAATCGAAACGGCTTTTTGCGCGAGACCGGCCTTTTGGCCGGGCGCGTAAATGCCCAGGTTAAACGCGGTGCCGGAGGCCGTCCTGGCTTCCGCCCGGACAACAACAAAGCATTGCAGGGGACCCAGGTCCGACAGTTCGCGGGGAATGCTGTACTGTACCGCCCATTGGGTGTGATCGGCCGGCATTCGCGCCGCTTTGCCGTCCGAGGCTTTCGCATCATCTACGATTGCGGCCCATGTGTCCGCGTTGTGCACCTGGAACTCATTGTCCTGGATGTCCACCCAGTCCCTTTCCGCTTTGCCGACGCACTCCGCTGGCGGCCGGACGGGCGGGCGGCAGCGCGAACGCAGCGCAGGTATCACGTCCCTGAATGCCCCGCCTTCACGGTAGTTGCCGATGTCGAAACGCTCCGCTGTCGCGATAAACCCTTCGCAGAATGCGGCGGGATCCGCCGGCCCCAGGTAGGGCAATTCCCGCAGGCGTGCCTGTCTGCTCAGTGCGGGGTGGCGATTCAACCACGCGTAATCCAGGGCCATCCGTGCTTTCCGGACACGGTCGGAGAACACGGCATCGCCCGATGCTTTCCGCCCGGCGGCGTCGAACAGGGCGGTGGCCTTGTTCAGGTCTTCCAGGGTGAGCCACGTGGAGGTATCCGGCAGGTAACATGGCAATTTTGCCCCCGATGTTTCTATAGCCCCGTGGACCAGGTCCAAATATTCCCGCAGGGGTTCCGCCGCGGGGCCGTAATATCCCTGCAGGAATTCGGAGACCAGCGCGTTTGGATCGCGGGACGGGTTCCACATCAGGTGGGCAAGCACCCAGGCGCGCAATGCTACGAAATCACCACAGGCGCAACCCGCATCTCCTTGTTCGAAAAGACCGATGGCGTTTCGCTCCACGAAAAACCGTATATTCGGGGCGAGCACGCGCAGGTTGGGATGGGGAAGCAGGGATTGGCTGAAATTGGTGACGTAGTCCCAGATATACAGGTGCGGGGCGACAGCGCTCCATGCGTCGATATCCCGCCGAAATGCCTCGTTTTGGGTGCCCGTTTCCAGGGGCTGGCAAAAGGAACATTCGATGGTGCACAGGCGAACAATGACGTTCTTCCCGGGCCGTGCAAGTTTCGGGGCGCTGCGCGTGTACTGGTAGGCAAGGGTCTCGACCCACATATCGGGAAACTCGCGTTCAATATCCCCGGCAACCGCGTTGACGAAACGGAGCAGCAGACCGGAGGGGGCTTCTTCTTCCGCTTCCACCGCTTTGCACGCGGCGCACTGGCAGCGGCCGTGCCAGTCATTCTGGGAAATGGAGATGATGCCCGCCGACGGATCCTTACGGATCCATTCCAGGGCATTCCGGGTGAGTTCCGCCCGCATGGCTTCGTTGGTCAGACACAACTGGGCGCGGTCGCAGGTGCGATTCCCGTCGATCTCGCTGTACCAGTCGGGATGTTCGGCAAAGTACTTTTCCGGCGGCAACAGCTGATAAAAGGTGTGACACCAGCCCAGGATGGAATAGTGGCCGCCGTATTCGGCCGGTATTTTTTCAAAGTGGCCGTTGCATTTCAGGCGTGCCGCGAAAACGCCGTCGAAGGCATCCCGGTAGAAGGCCTCCCGGTAAAGCAGATTTGGGGTGTAGGCCACATCGAGGGGCGGAATGACGAGGGACGGAACTACAGGAACATGGTCTTCGGTGGAGGTCCACCAGCGGCAACCGACCACATCTTCCAGAAAGGTATAGACGGCATACAGGGTGCCCCGGGGGCGGCCGCCGACGAGATAGAGCTGCTGCCCCTGCGTTTTTATGAATATGGTGTCACCCGGGAGCGATGTTGTATCTATCATCGGAAAGGCGCCGCGAAAACGGGCCGAGGGACCGACCACGATTTGAGGCACATCGACCGGGACTTCATCCTCGGGCGAGACAGGGAAGACCGCTCCTGTAATCCGCCCCAGATAGTGTTGCAGTTCCGATGCCGCCGTCCGTTCCGCCGGAATCGCGTCCTCCGCCAGGGTAATCACATAGGGGGTCGTGCCATCCACGCTCAATTGCAGACTCCCTGCGGTCATATGCAGAAAAACGATCGTTGTAAGAAGACTCATGCAAGGTTCCTTTCAAGGGGATTATAGGGGAGAGGCGCTATTTATCCCAAAAACGGCAGATAAGCCCGGCAAGAGAAAGGACCGAAGGGACCTAAGAGCGTGTACGGAAAGTCGAGATTGCTTCACTTTGTTCGCAATGACGGCTTTATGGATGCTATGTCATTGCGAGTGAAACGAAGCAATCTAAATAGGTTGTGATAATTGCATGGACCGTCAAAGGGACTTTCCGTACACCCTCTAAGAGAAGTAAAGAACGCACCAGGCAGGGTTGCGTTTTACTGTCCTTTATGTCCCTTAAGTCCCTTGGTTTAGAATCCGTTTCTGAATTCAACGACCATTTTTGTGCCTTGTGCGGAATATCCTATCAACAAAAGCGAGAAGTTAAGTATGTCCTGATTCCGCGCGCAAGAAATGGCAAGGCTCATGAAAGACTGTGCCCGGTTACCGATACACGTTCGCTTGACGACACCGCGCCTTGTACGATAAGGTAACCCCAACCAACAAGGAGTTTCCCATGTTTAATGATTTCCATCGTTCCTTCCGCTTTTTGTTTGTGTGGCCTTTCCTGCCAATCCTTATTATATCCATCGTACATGCCCAGGCGCCGGCGGGAACAGACCCTGTTCCGGAAAACGTGTACCAGGGAGAACTGGTTTCTTTTCCGGGACCCTATGCCTTTCTGTTGCACCGGCCCCATATCATCCTGATCAACGATGACCAGCTGCGGGCGCTGTCGGACCCGGACGCGCAGGTGGACCTGAGCCTGACCTACGACAAGCGCGTGGAAAGCCTGCGCCAGATATGCGAGCGCGCCCAGGCGGCAGGGCAGCGCACGCTGATTATTGCTTTTGACTATTTCTTTTCCCAGTACCGCGAGGGCGGACAGAAAATCCCCCGGCAGTTGACCCCCGACCGGCCCGAATACATTGAATTCATCGGCAAAATCAGCCAGTTCGCGCAACAGTACGGAATCGGCCTTGAACTGAGCCTGTTGTCGCCGCTGGAAATCGGGCCGGGCTATCGCGAGGAAACGGGCGAATCCGGGCGGTGGATGCATTTCCGGAAAGGCCTGCGCGACCCGGAAACCGGCGCGTACAGTGTGGAACTCTGGCGGCAGTACCAATGGGGGAATAACAAGGGCGTGGTGGCCGTGGAAGACGCCGGGATACGCGTGTTCGCCTTTCGGGAATCCTCCATGGGCGGCACGCCTTACCGGGTAGTGCGGCCCGAGGACATTGTCGAGATCACCGACACGGCCGCTGTCGAGGTGTTCGAGGGATTAAACCGCACCTCCGGCGACTACAGGGCGGTGCGGGTCCGCGTGCACGGGACCGGCAAGCCGGACGGCCGTGATCGTGTGGTGGTGGTGCAGCAATACCGCACGCCTGAAATGGATTACTTCAGCGATACGGCGCTGCCTTACCTTAAAAGCCTGTGCGACCGCTACGCGGACGCGGGGGTGAAACTCAACGGCCTGTATAGCGATGAAATGCATATCCAGCAGAACTGGGGCTACTTCAGCCACCATGATCACGGTCAGTTCGCGCTGCGGTACGTGAGCCCGGGATTGGAGAAGCGTTTTGCCGAAGTGTATGGTCCGGAATACGCCGACTTCGCCAAATACATGATTTATTTCGTGAACGGGCAGGAGGATTTCGCGAACGACCTGACCGCGAGAGACGAGGTGATGCACGTGTTCGGCGGCAGTCCGGAAGACATCCGGCGCACGGCGCTGATGCGGTCCAACTATTTCCGGCTGGTGCAGAACGGCGTGACCGATCTGTTCGCCGCCGCGAAACACCACCTGGAAGCGCGCATGGGATACCGGCTTGAAGCACGCGCCCACGCCACCTGGGCGGAAAGCCCCACCATCGACAAGTGGAACGTGGAACGCCAGCCCCATCCGCAACACCAGTATGAATACACCTCCAATTTTGTATGGTCGTGCACGGTCCACCAGGCGGCGTCGGCGTGCCATGATTATTTCAAGTGGAACGATTTTCTTACGGGCAACGGGAATGACCATCCCGAAGGCGGCTGGCTCGACCGGAATTATTACGCTCTGGCCCTGGCCTGTTCCACGGGCATCCTGAACGACGTGCCCTATTCCTACTGTGCGCACTGGGGCATGCCCGGGGTGGTCAGCCACCTGCGCAGCGCGTTGGCAAACGCCTTCGGCGCCTCAGGAGCGCCCTACTTCAGCATGGTGCAGGACATGGAACACCGCGACGTGAACGTGCTGATGTTGTACCCGCTGGACCTGGTGGCGGTGAACGACCGCTTTGGCAGTTGGATGACCCAGTATGGCTACGCGAATTTAGTGACCCAGGAGAAACTTCTGGAAATGGGCCGGGTCGAGAACGGTGCGGTAGTCCTGGGCGGCCGCCGCTTCACCACGCTGGCCACCCTGTTTGAACCCTTCCCGGAGACGGCGCTCTTCGATATGATGGGGCAGCTGGCCGAACAGGGCGGGCGTGTAATCTGGTCCGGGCCGCCGCCCGTGGTCAATCGAAAAGGCGAGCCCGCCCTGGAAGCCTGGCGCGCCCTCACCGGAACAGACTATACACCCACGCCGGAGGACGGCCTTATCCTGCCCGGCCGCAACGTTACCTTCACGGGCTCCCTGTCGGGGGTGCCGGAAATGACCGTACTGACGGACCTGTTGGTGGACCGGGTGTACCCAGTCAGCCCCGGCATGGGCACGGAAGCCGTGGCACGGGTCGGTAAACATGTGGTCGGCACACACCGCAGCCTGGCCGCGGGTTCCGTGACGGTGCTGGGGTTCCGTCCGCGGGACGACCAGTCGAAAAGCATGGGCTACGAGACCCGGCACTGGTTTGAGATTTTAAACACTCTCGGCGCCTATCCCGCAACAGGTATTTTCCCGGATGTCAATGACAACACGGAATACCTGTCGCGCACCTCGGACTTTATGTGCTGTCGTTTCCCGAACGGGGCGCTTGTGGTGGCGCCGCACCTGCGCGAACTGGAGGAAGCCTGGCCGGGCGGTTTCGCGCGCAAAGCCGAGGAAGACGCGAAACTGCTGGAAAACTTCACCCTGCCAGACGGGCGCATCCATCTGGAAGGGTTTAAGATAAACGGCAAAGATATCTCCTACGACGGCAGCCACGCCCTAACCTTCCGCGTCAATGACGCCAATGAACTGATCGCCTTTGCGGGATGCGACGCCCAATCCATCACCATAAACGGGAAAACCACCCCGTTCGCCGACCGGCCGATGCCACTCGTGGCCTGGGCGCCTGTGCGCGAAGACCGGCGCGTAGCCGGCGGTGCGGTGCTGCAACTCTTTTACCAGGGAGAGGGCGAACTGCGCGTGCCCATGCCCGGCGTGCAGGGACGGGTTGAAGTCTGCGCGCAAGGCCCGACACCGGGCAGCCGGGGCGCGGCGCTGACCGTCCGCGTTGAAAACGGCCTGCTGATCGTCAACGCGGAAGCGAAATTCGCCAACCACTGGATTTATGTGATACCGGAAGTCGCCATTTGACAGAAGAGATTTTTTAACCACGGAAATCACGGAAGCACACGGAAACATAAAGCGAATACGCTTTTTCAATTGCCCTGCCAACTGAAACACTTTGTTGGACTAAGCGCAAGCAAGAAGACAGAGCAAAACGTATTTGCCTTGCCCCGGGTCTTTTCTTTAGAGTAAGAAGATTGAAACTGGTAATGTAAATTAAAGGAGATGTTTCCGCCATGCCAAACCTTCTCACAGCGGTTAAGACCAAGGGAATCCTGGTGTCCGACGGTGGCTGGGGTTCGTTTCTGGTGGCACGCGGGCTGCGACCCGGCGAGAGCCCGGAACGCTGGAACCTGGACCACCCCGATGAAGTGCGCGGCATTGCGCGGATGTATGCCGAGGCAGGCGCGGATGTGGTGCTGACTAACACCTTCGGCGGCACACGCTTCAAGCTGGAACATTTCGGCCTGGCGGACCGTGTCGGGGAAATTAACGAGACCGCGGCGCGCCTGTCCCGGGAAGCCGTGGGGCCGGATAAAATCGTGCTCGCTTCGATGGGCCCCACCGGAAAAATCCTGATGATGGGCGATGTTTCCGAGGCGGAACTCTATGAAGCCTTCAAGGAACAGGCCGTTGCCCTCGAGAAAGGCGGTGCGGACGCGGTCACTGTGGAAACCATGACAGCCCTTGATGAAGGGGGTATCGCCGTGCGTGCGGCAAAAGAAAACACGGCCTTGACCATCGTGGCGTCCTTTACCTTTGACACTAAAACGCCCCAGGGCTACCGCACCATGATGGGCGTGTCGCCGGAAATGATGGCCGAAGCCATGCTCGATGCCGGTGCGGACGTGCTGGGCGCGAACTGCAGCCTGGGCTCGGGCGATATGGTGGAGGTGATTGCGGCGCTGCATGCGGCGGCGCCGGGCATCCCCCTGATTGTGCACCCCAACGCGGGCAAGCCCGAACAACAGCCCGACGGCAGTATTGTGTATCCCGAAACGCCCGCCTGCATGGCCGGCAATGTGCCCGCTTTGATAGACGCGGGCGCGTCCATCATCGGCGGCTGCTGCGGCACGGGCCCGGACCATATCCGCGCGATACGGGCGGCCGTGGACACGACGCTTGCGGGATAACCACATGCTGGATACTTCCCCCGCATACGAAGAACGAGCTTTCCATGTGATGGCGAAACCCGTGGGTTCCGCCTGCAACCTGCGCTGCGCCTATTGCTTTTATTTTGAGAAATACAAGCTGTACCCGGACCGTACGGAGCGGGTCATGTCCGACGCCGTGCTGGAGTCGTATGTGCGCCAGAATATAGAGGCGCAACACCGCCTGCCCGAAATCAACTTTGCCTGGCAGGGTGGTGAGCCGACCCTGGCGGGATTGGATTTCTTCCGTAAAGCCGTGGCGATGCAGGAACAGTGTGCGGCCGGCAAACCGGTGCATAATTCATTTCAGACCAACGGCATTCTCCTGGACGACGCCTGGGCCGCCTTTTTCGCCGAAAAAAAGTTTCTGATCGGCCTGTCCCTGGACGGACCCGAACGCTTCCATGACGCGTTTCGCCGGGACGCCGGCGGCGGGCCCACCTTCAGGCGGGTCATGACCTCCATGGAAACGCTGAAACGGCACGGGGTGGACTTCAATATCCTGGCCTGCGTGAACCGCGAGACCGCCAAGGCCCCGGAGGAAGTCTACCGTTTCCTGCGCGCCCACGGTTCCGGGTTCATCCAGTTTGTTCCCATCGTGGAACGCAGCGTGGAACCGGCCGGAGAGGATGCGTTGACCCTCGTTGCGCCAGATGATCCCGCCGATGCCCGGGTCACCGAATGGAGCGTGCGCCCCCGCGATTACGGCTTCTTCCTCGAAACGATATTCCGTCTTTGGGCACGCGAGGATGTAGGCAAGATCTTCGTACAACTTTTTGACACCGCCCTGGAAGCGTGGATGGGCTACGAACCCAGCTTGTGTTACTTTCGCAGCTGCTGCGGCGACGCCATGATACTGGAACAAAACGGCGACCTGTATTCCTGCGATCACTTCGTCTACCCGGAACATCGCCTGGGCAACCTGCTGGGAACACCCCTGACCGGGATGGCCGCTTCGCCGCAGCAACGCGCCTTCGGGGAAGCCAAACGCGATCGACTGCCCCGCCAATGCCGCGAATGCCCGGTCCTCTTTGTCTGTCACGGTGAATGCCCGAAGCACCGGTTTATGAAGACGGGGGACGGCGAGCCCGGACTCAACTACCTGTGCGAGGCGTATACGCATTTCTATACGTTCGTGGACCCCTACATGCGTTTCATGGCCAATGAACTGCGCCATCAGCGCCCCCCGGCGAATATCATGGAATGGGTGCGCCGCCAGGCCGTTGAAGCCGCAAAAAAAGCCGGTACCAAGTCCAACGACCCCTGCCCCTGCGGCAGCGGCAAAAAATTCAAGATATGCTGCGGGGCGACGGGAAAGACGTAATTCAGGGGGACATGGACAGAATGGACGAGATGGACGTCATGGACACTTGCGCCGCGTCCACACTGTCCATATCGTCCATTTCTTATTCAAACGCGATAGCCAGCACCATCATCAGCGCGAATCCCCCCAGCAGTCCGATGGTGGGAATATCCGTGCCCCGGCGCTGGCTTTCCGGAATCAGTTCTTCCGCCACGACGAAGATCATGGCGCCTGCCGCGAAGGCCAGCGCGAAGGGAAGAATGGGCAACGCGACCATGACCAGTCCCGCGCCCAACACCCCGGCGATGGGCTCCACGGCCCCGGAAAGGGAACCCAGGAGGAAGCTCTTGGTTTTGGACAAGCCTTCGCCCCGCAACGGCATGGCCACGGCGGTGCCTTCCGGGAAGTTCTGGAGCATGATGCCCACCGTCAGGGAAACCGCGCCGGCGAATCCCGCGCCCGGGATACCGGCCGCCGTAGCGCCGAAGGCAACGCCCACCGCCAGGCCTTCCGGAAAATTATGCAGCGTGATGGCCAGCACCAGCAGCGTGCTGCGCCGCCAGGACGTGTGCACCCCTTCCGGATCCTGATTGGCAAAACCGGGATGCAGATGCGGCAACAGCGCGTCAATCAGAAGCAGGCAGCCGCCGCCGAGCAGAAATCCCACGGCGGGGGGCAGCCAGGGCGGATAGCCCAGGCTTTCACTGATTTCAACCGCCGGCACAATCAGCGAGAAAAAACTGGCGGCAATCATGACCCCGGCCGCCGCGCCCAGCAGACCGTCCAACACCGTGCGGTTGACTTCCTTGAGGAAGAACACGGGCGCGGCGCCCAGCGAGGTGGACAACGCCGAAAACAGCGTAGCCACAAGGGCTTGTAAAATCGGATTTGCATTTACCAGTGAATTCATACCACCTTCTTTTACTGTTTCGCTTTCTTGTGGGATGGCAGCCTTTTCCCGTCAACCCGGTTTCAGGTACAATCACGCATTATATAAGGGGACCGTACAGGAGTCAAAAGCATGCCTTTCTGGCTATTGGTCGGCATCGCTGTCGGCTTATCCATGGATGCCCTGGCGGTGGCGATTGGCGTCAGCATCAAACTGCGCAATACCACACCGCGCCAGGTATTCCGGCTGTCCTTTCACTTCGGCCTGTTTCAAGCCCTGATGCCGGTGCTGGGCTGGGCCACCGGCCAGTATGCCGCCGCCCTGGTCGCACAAGTGGACCATTGGGTGGTGTTCGGCCTGTTGTCGTTTATCGGCGGCAGAGCCATATGGGACGCTGTTTCGCAAAAAGAAAATCAAGAGCGTATCCTCAAAGACCCGACGCGCGGTTTGAGCCTGGTGTCCTTATCCCTCGCCACCAGCATGGATGCCTTTGCCGTCGGGCTCAGTTTCGGCATGCTGTCCGTAAATGTCTGGTATGCGGTGATCTCTATCGGCATTATCACGGGTATGCTTACCCTGCTGGGCATGCTCTTCGGCAGTTTCCTCGGCAGGCGTTTCGGTACTGTCATGGAAGTTGCGGGGGGACTTATCTTAATCGCCATCGGATTGAAGATACTGGTTGATCATCTTCTCGAATAACACTGTAGGCCTCCTGAAAACACAAGAATACGTCCGGGAGTATTTAATGAAAACCATAGCCCAAAAAAATAATTTTGTTGTCCTTCTCCTGTCTATAGTTCTATTCGCTTTATTGGCACAGATAACATGTGCGGAAACACCGGTTGTAGGCCTGGTCTATCCCGCATCTCATTATGAGATGTTGACCCAAAAGAACGAGGACCGCCTGGCGCGATACCGAAAGGCCGTAGCGGAACAGGGCGCTGAGATAGTGGTTATCGGACAGGGCATGGCCGATGGGCAAGTTGATGAAGTTCTGAAACGTATGGACGGCCTGCTCCTTCCCGGCGGCATTGACGTGGAGCCTGCGCGCTATAACGAGGCGCCCCATCCCAAACTCGAAAAGACGGACGCAGGGCTGGATGCGTTGGAATGGCGCGTCCTGGAATTCGCCCGGGACAATCGCCTGCCCGTACTGGGGATCTGCCGGGGACACCAGGTCATCAATGTCTTTTACGGTGGTTCCCTGTATCAGGATATTCCTTCCCAGCATCGGGGCGAGACGGAAGTCAAACATCGCGGCGGCAAAGGGATGCATGAAATAACCATTGCAAAAGACAGTCTGCTCCACACCCTGCTGGACACAGAGCGCTATGAAGTCAATACCTATCACCACCAGGCGGTAAAAGCGCTTGCGCCGGGATTCCGGAAATCCGCCTGGACGGACGATGGGGTTATCGAAGCCATTGAGAGCACGGGAAACGTCTTTATCCTGGGAGTGCAGTTCCACCCGGAAAAACTACTGGAAACGAAACCGGAACTGAAAGCCCTATTTTCCCGGTTTATTCAGGAAGTTAAAGAAAACGTCAAGACACTACCTCAGGATAGACACTGAATAATCCCGCCTGTCCATTGTATCAATGTATCTATTCGTTTATAATTAATGTATGATACGAAAATGGAGAATCCATAAATGACCCCGTTGGATATAAAACAGATGTCAACGTTGGAAAGAATTCAGGCAATGGAGATATTGTGGGATTCTTTGTGCCATGAGGAAGAGGAAATGCTCCCGCCGGATTGGCATGCCGAAATATTGCGAAGGAGAGGGCAGAAACTTAATTCCGGAAATTCCCGTTTCTTAACATTAGAACAAGTGAAGGCACTGTCCCGGACATGAACCGAAGGGAAGTCGTTATTCTGGAGGAGGCATTAGCGGACTTGGAAGCGGGGCGTAACTTTTACGACAGCCAGGAACAAGGGCTGGGTGATTATTTTTTTGACGTTTTACTCGCCGATTTGGAGTCTTTGTCGTTTTATGGGGGAATACATTCCATGCATTGTGGTTATTACCGTATGCCTGCAAAACGATTCCCATTTTCTGTGTACTATGAAATCCGTGCGGAAGTTGTTCTGGTAATCGCAGTTCTGGATATGCGTCGTAACCCGGCATGGAGCTACGCGAAACTACAAGATAGACCTTTAGATGATTGATTTCTATTCGCCAGTCAGTGGCTCGCCAAAGGTTCCTATAGTCACCCGTGCGCGAGCGGGTGCTTCCGGGTTGGCGTCGCAGGCGAAACTAATCTGATTGTCACCCGGCTCCAGTACCAGCGGCCCGCCTTCGGGTGTGACCCGCGCCAGTTCTTCCCCCTTCTTGCCGTACAGGATGCAGGTATTCATATCCTGAAATTCCACGCTGGCGCCGCAGGGGATTTCCACGGGAAATTTTATTGACACTCCGTTGACGGTCAAAACAGGATTCCGCACGGGGGCTTCCACCAGCGGTAACGCCTTGACGGGACTGAGGACGCAGGCTGCCGCGCCGGCGGGCGGCAGGTTGTTGTACCACAGCGAAAAGGATTCCACCGCGCCGAAATCCACATGTTCGCGATAGGTACTGTAGGCGTGATGCCCGTAGGGCCAGCCCAACTCGGAAATACGCTCACTTTCAAATTCCACGAGCGCGAAATACCTCCAGCCGGAGAAGTCCAGGGTAATGTAGTGATCGCCCATGCCGCCTGCGCCGGTATGGGCCGCGCTCAGTACCTGAAGGTTCAGCAGGGCACCGCTGTTATCCCCATGCACCCACAGGCCCAGGGCGGGTTTGTTCGCCAGATTCATCGGCGGCGTTGATGCGCGCCCGATCTGGGCCCAGCTGCCGGTTGCCGTGTCGCGGCTGCTGCTCGCGGTAAACCGGCCGCTGGCCTCACCCGCCTGCACCGGGTCGGTGACCCGCTCGAGGCCGGCCTGCACGCCGTCCGCGGTTTTGCGCAGGGCGAACGCGGCCGGGTCCGCAAAGTCCTCGACCAGGGCGGCCTCCGGCGAATCATAGGGCGCCACCCCCATAAGCGCCTCGATACGCAGGCGCGCGGGCTGTTGCGCAAACCTGTTATTCACGGTCCAGGCGGTGTTCCAGGGGTCGGGCGAATCCACCTTGTGCTTGTGATAAGCCGCCGGGCGGAACCGGGACGCGCCGTCTTCAGCCGTTTCCAACACGAATTCATCACGCGGGACGCGCAATCTGGCTTTGATGGGCTCGGGAACCGTGCCGGCATGGCGCAGGTCTTCGTAGCGTTTGAAGAGCGGCATCAGGCGCTGGTACAGGGGCATGCTCCCGATATTGTCCGGATTGACGCCCATGAGCGACAGGCTCATGCCGTTCCCCAGCGCCTTGCACAGCAGGTATTCAATATCATCGGGATAGGTGGGCTCGGACCAGGCGGAGGCGGCGCCGTCCTGCCAGTTCTTTACGGCCCACCAGCCGAGATTCATGGGCAGGTACATATCGCTGCCGTCGCTGTTCGCGGCGCAATGGACATCAATGAAACGCTTATGGGCCCGGGCGGGATGATCCCAGGCGCCCATGCGCGCGCGCACACACCACAGGTGGTGATGGAAGGTGCTCATCTCGAATAGCGCGGGCCGGTTAAGCCGGTTGGTGATTTCATACACGAACTTGGAACCGTAATGCCAGCTGTTTTCCCGGCCACCCAGAATGTCCTCACCGTCCAGGGCGTCCAGGTAGATCATATCGAACCCGCACTCGTTGAAGGTGTCCGCCGTGTTGGCCGCCACTTCCTCCAGCAGCGTGGAGTCCGCGTCCGGAGTGAACAGGCCGAAGCATTCCTTCAGTTTGTATACCGGCGCCCCCGCCGCATGGGCGGCCGCCTGGGTGCCATGGGCGCCGCGTTTGCATTCCGTAAAGGCGAAAGGCGCTTCTTTCGCTGTCCCCGCGAAAATGATCAACTCGTTATCTATCTGGAGCGTGACGCTGTTGCGCGCAAAGAAGCCGGTTACCAGGGAGATATCCGCCGTGGATTCATTCACTGGGAGGACCGTTACCGCCTCATCCACCGCCGTCGTCAGGGTGAAGGTGGCGTCCTTGCCCAGGCGCGGGTCGGGTACGGGCGTTACATAAGGGGAATCCTTGGCGATGAAAAAGGCGTAGGTGTGCAGCCCGGCGGCGATGCCTGCGGCGTGCAGCTTGTCCGTCACTGCCTTCACACTGGCCCGCCCGTTGGGGAACAGTGTTGGGTTGGGCGCGTAGTCGCCGAAGCGCAGCGAAGAGCCCGTGTGAAAGTCTATCTGGTTGAATCCCAACTGGTGCACCAGGTCAATCCACTGGTCCACGGTGGCTTCCGTCAGGGAACCAAAATCGAAGAGGTAGGAACCACGGTTGCCCGGCGTGTCCAGGGCCCAGGGGCCCCCTATAGGCGGCAGGCTGGCATCCTGCTGTTTTGGGAGGCCCGGCGCCGCGGCTACGGCGTCTTTCAACACCTCCCGCAACAGGTTCGCCGACGCGGCCGCCACCGCCACGGACGCGCCCGGGATGCCAAAGCGCTTATATGCCGTGGCCAGCAGTTGTTTCGAGGGGCCGGGAATGTCGGGTACATTGGTCTGCAGGTCCAGGGCCAGCGCGCAGGCCGCAAAGGTATCGTCAAGGGTGCCCTTGAGTTGCAGCGGCACATTCAGGAAGGTCATTTCATCCACCTCCGCGTCACTCAAGGACAACACGGAAAGAATGAAATACCGGGGCAGCCGTTCCACGCGCAAGATCGCCTCGATGCCGCTTTCGCCAAATACAACATGTAAGGCTTCACCCTCCGCCTTCACTGCGGAGACATCATAGGCGGCCTCCCCTTTCCGAATCCGGCAGAAGGGAACGCTCAATTCCGGGGTAATGAGATTTTGGCCGGTTGCCTTGTCCAACAGGACGATGGTGCGTCCCGTCCCGTCCAATTCCCATCGGGCAAATTCCGTTTCCACCACGGGACCTTCCGCGAAGGCTGCCGGCAGGGTAGCGATGCCGATCAGAAAAACACACAAAACCACTGGACTACGCATGGCCACATCTCCCGAAGGTTTGAAAGGATATAGTTTGGAGGGCCTACGACGAATGCCGGGGGCGGAAACGATACAGGGCTGTGATTCCAATGAGGACAAGAAACGTCAACAGAGCAAAGTGTCCGCCCGGTGTTACCGCCGGGGTGGTCTTTAGCACTTCCACATGCACCGGTCCGAAAACACGGGGGCTTTTGGAGCCATCGTCATATTCGCAGGTGTAGTCGCCGCTGTCCGAAATACTCAGGGACATAATATGCAGGGTGCGCCAGCGGCTGCCCTGTATGGAGCCAATGTCATTCAGCGGCTGCCCGTCCTTCATCCATTGGAAGGTGGCATAGGATACCGGGTCGGGCACCACCAGGCAGAACATGTCGCCCTCGCTGAAAACGCCGCCTTCCGTATTGGCGCAGCTGGATTCAAGGGTGATAAAGGGGGTCAGTGCCGCCTGGATATAAAGGTCGCGTCCGCCCAGGGGCATAAAATAGTCGTACTCCTCCTGGTTGGTATAGCCGTCGCCATCGGCGTCTCCGTTGAAGGCCAAAAAGCGCGACAGCATCCGGTAATTCATCGGGTCGGGCACGGTAAGTTCCAGTTGGATCTCTTCGTAACTGGTTGCCGCGAAAACAAGGGCCGACGGCAGCAGCCTGGAAACGTTGTCACCCAGAAGGAAATAAGCCGAGAGAATGCTGTCCAGCCCGCGCAGTACCGACAGGGCCAGGCCGTCCACGCCGCCGAGGTCAACGCGCATCTGGGCAAGGTTTTGCTCCCACGCGGCGCGCAAGATGTCGTGGCTGATACCGCCGAAAGGACGCAGGTCCAGGTCAGGATTGCGCAGGCACGCCCGGATCAGACCGAACTCACAACTTTCAAGCATTCCGTTGCCGTAGATTTCAATATCGGGTTCCATTTGAAAACCACCGTTGGCGTCACACACATCCGGCGCAAAACTGAAGCCATTAAGCTGTTCCGTATAGGGCGCACTTGCCGTGTCCAGGTAAAGCAGGAATGCGTCAAAATCATCCTCCTCGATGGGCGGTGGGTCCTGGTACGTCAAAATGCCGTTAAAGCTGAACAGGCCGTTGCCTGTTCCGGGCCCGCCCAACGGGTTATCGTCAAGATCACGAATCGTATCGTCATCCACCACCTCGAGGCGAACCGTACCGGCGCCGCCGTCCAGGGCGACCGTAACCGTATAGGTATCCCCTGAACCGGATACGCCACTAACAGAGAGGGCCTTGGTTTCCAGAGAAGGCGTGAAGTCGGAGGCGTCCACGCCAGTTACCGCTTCCGAAAACCGCACCAGGAACTCGGCCTGCGCGGCGGTGGCGCTCAGCAACTGTACCTCGAGGACGCGCGGCCAGGACAGCCATTCCGCGTAAAACTCGTCCATGCAGCGTCTGGCCACCACCTTGTATCCGTCCGGGGTAAGATGAACGTCGCCGTCCACCAGCGCTTCCGCCGGTGCCGTGTAGAGAATATTGCCGCCGGGCATGGGATCGTAATCGGGGTACCCGCCGGGATAGGGAACGGAAAGTGGGGGAATGGGCGGGTCCGCCTGCGGGATGCCATAGGTGTATTGCATGAGGCCGAGATTGTGGATATAGAAAACGCGATCTTTTCCCTGTACCATGGCCAGTTTCTTCTGCTCCAGCGCGGTAATGGCCTGGTTTGCTTCTGTAGGCAGCACCTCCACATAATCATGATCAGCGAAACTGTATCCGCACAGTCCGATACGGATATCGGGGCGTAGCGCGAGAATAAAGTCAATGGCCGTTTCTATGTCCGCCGTGATGGCGTTGAACAAATTTTCCTGTTGCGCTGCGCTCATGGAGGGCAGCCAACGGCCGTACAGAATGTCATTGCCGCCCAGGCTTAAATGGACAATATCTATGGTCGGATGCAGGGCCAGCTCTTCGGCCACAATGGCGAGCATGGCCGGCGCGATGAATTCATCGGCCTGAATACCGACCACGGAGGTGCGAAACCCGATGGACCGGTAATTTTCACACCCGGCATACTCTGGCAACACCTCCTGGTAGGTGTCGAAAGCCTGCATCAGCGCGCTCCAGCTGTCGCCGGCGAGCAGGATGCGCGGCACGGGATCAGCGGCGGCCGGCACCGTAAGCATCAACAGGGATACCACAATCAGGCTGAACCAATTCAGTCGGAAATAAACGTGTTGCATCATGTGAATTACTCCTGAAATTTCCCAAGGGATATACAAAAAGACCTGCAAACCGTAACTAAAAATGATTACACAAAACAACTAAAAAAACTGTTATGTTCCCTGGACGCAAGTGTACGCGCTTCGGACAAACATAACCCTAAAACTGCATAGGCAAGTATAGCACAAAATAAGAGGAAAATTTTGGTTTATACCCGCATTATAACGATGCCGGCACCATACGCAAAGGCATGGCCGCAATGTGCTCTCCCAAGGCATAGGACTGCGAACCGGGGTATACGACAAAAAGGCGGTCCAGTTTAAGGTCATCAAGGACCACGTGCATGGCTTTGATCGGGCGAGGCGCATCCTGATTCGTATTCAGCCTGCAGTGTATTTTTTCGAGCGCAAAACCTTTCAGGAAAATTGCCAGACACTACCGTTAATTTTCAAGGATCTTTTCAGATGAGTCAAGTTTCCTTTGCTATTCAGTACTTAAGTAGATTCAGAGCGTTTCCGGCAACACCAGGGTGCCATACTTCTCCCATAGACGTCGCGCAACGCTAATCGTATCCCCTGAAGGTTTATCCGGATAGGATTCCTTTCCACGGGTCCAAGTGGCCTCCCAGTCGCGTATGTCCTTTTCAAACCTTTCCGAATCAAAGGGTGTTCCCGCCTGCAGGGAAGCCTCCAGGCGCTGCAGGAACCGCTGCCAGCGCGGCAGGTAGAAGCCTGTGGTCAGGCCTGCCCACTGCTTGGCCGCGTAGTCGTTCAGGGGACTGTCCGCAGGGCCCCAGAGGGTAATCTGGTTGCGGGCGTTCCATTCGTAGTGGGCCTTTTCCGCTTCCGTGCGGCCCCAATACCGCGCATCGGCAATCCAGCGGCCCAGCAGAAATTCCCCCCGCGTGGCCAGCAGGTCATCCGTATCGCGCAACAAGTCCAGAAAACGTTGCCCCGCCTCAGTTAACCGTTTGCGGTCGTCGGCATGGTAGGCCGCCGCTATCGCCGCCCGGAACGGCACCGCCAGATCCGACAGCACCTGGCGCAGCACGTGCACCACATCATACCGATACGCGTCACAGGCGCCCAGTGCATCCGCGGCGGCCAGCAGACGGGAACAGGCCCGCGCCAGTTGCGCCACATCATAGTCGCATTTGGTTCCCGGCTCCGTTGCCGCGCTATCCAGCCCCGGCCGCATGCACAGGTCCGAAACGGCGCGACCGGGCACCTGGTAGGCCGTTGCCAACAATAGCCGCCACGCCTCCGTCGCATCCGGGTTATCCTGCCCGTACCGGCGCCGCGCATAAGCGGTGACCCAAGTATTCACGTCAGGACATTCGGGGTGCCAGAACAATTCGCCCATCAGGTCGAATACCACGGGGTTGTAATCCAGCCCTTCCATGATGAGCCCTATGCCTTGCAGGTCGCCCCGTTCCGCGCTGTTCATGGCCTTGTCGAGGTTCTGCGTGATCTGCGGCAGACCGCCGTGCAGGGTCACCTGGTTACCGAAATTGTGAATGATGCTCCATATCCAGGGTTTCCCGTAAAAAGCCTCCGTGAGTTCCCAAGCGGGTTTATGTTCGCACCATAAATCCAGCACCAGCATGTTGTCGTTCGGCAGCGCTGTTAATAATGCTTCCGTCTGGGCTTCCTTCCAGAATTCAGGATTGTTGACGAAGAGCCAGCCCTGCATCAGCCAGACCGCGTCGGGGTCGGCCGCCGCCATACCGCCATACACCGCCTCCGCCATAGCCTTGATAAAAACGGGGTCATCGCTCGGCGGCGACATCTCGATGAAGGTGTCCGACGCGTAGTAATGGTTCGTTCCGAACAGGCGGGTCTGCGTCTCAATGAAGCGCCGACCGACCTCCAGAAACAGAGGGTCCTGCGGGTCCACGAACGTAGTGCCCGGGAACCCGCACCAGCTGGGCAGCTGCTGGTAGCGCGCTTCCGGCCGCACCTTGGAAAGCGCTTCCGGCACATGGCCGGTAAATCCCTGTAATACGGGGGTCATACCAAAGGCACGCTCCCGTTTCAAAATCTTTTGTTGCAGGGCCGCGTGCCGGTCTATCCAGTCCTGCGTTAACGGACCGCCCCAGTCGTCCATGCAGCCCATCCAGCCGAAGGGCAGGTAGGCCGGGCCCACAAAGAACGCGTCCAGGTCGGCGTCGCTCAACCCCAGGTCCCGGTACACCGCCTGCCAGACCGCCTCCTGCCCCGTCACCGCCAGCGGCAGGTTGACCCCCTGTAGCGCCATCCAGTCAATCACCTGCTCCCACTGCGCCCAGTCCCAGAACGCCATGGAGTAACTGAATACACAATAGTTGAAACAGTACCGGTAGCGGAAGGGGGTGACCACGCGTATTTTTTCCTCCGGCGGCGGCAGCGGGTCGGGCAGATCCGGCGACGCGCTCCAGGGCGATACGTTCACCCCACAGCAGGTTTTCAAATACCAGTTCAACGCCGAAGCCAGGGCAACACCGGTCGAACCGCGCAACACCATCTTGCCCTCTCGCCCTTCCACTTCGAACACATCCAGACCGTTCTCCTGCGGCAGGACCTCAAACAAAAACGCCTCTGCATGCTTCGGGAGCAGGCGCGACACCAGGCCCCGGGCGGCATCTTCTCCAGTTTCCGCCGGGGCGGGAATACACCACCAAAGCAGGGCCATTGTCCACACGACCGGCAGGAGACGTCCGAACATTCCCGTGTTTTTCATTGCTCTTCCTTAAGGTGTGGCGCAGCCGGGTATGGCACTTCCGAAGAAGCTATTGAAGCTATGGCCCGGGTGTTCAGGGCCGCTGCTTCGCCTCCGCCACAATCGGCGCCAGGTCAAACCCGAGCGATTCCCCTTTGCTCAATTTACCGCGCGCGGAACGGACGGCATCCTCCGCGCCGGGCGGCACATCCTGCCCCGTCCACCAGTTCATCCGTTCACTATAACACCACGCATATCTGTCCGTGGTCTTCAGCGCGTAATAGACGTTGTGTTCAAACCATTTCGGCCGTTCCTCGGGCGTCATTTTGTTACCCAATACCGGGTCGGCACGCAATCCGAAGTACTGGTCCACGTACAGCGCCGAACCCGCAAGTCCGTGGTGGTCATACGCGGACCACAACGCGGGATCCACCAGGTACCGGGCATTCTGTTTCATCCGATGATAGGCTTCGTAATATCGTTCCGTGGATTCGTAGTAGTAGGCGTTTTCATTGCCGTCGGTCAGCGTTGCGGCGGGGTCAGCCGCGTCCAGCATGCCGTTCAAGAACGCGGGATACAACCCATATGGGTGCAATTCCATCGCTTTTGCACGGGCGGCAGGGTCGGACGGCCGGCACAGTTCATCAAAAAGAGCAAACTGGTACAGGAACAGCATCTGCGGGTTGGGCAGTTCCCGCTGGACCGCGCGCATGAATTGGGCGCCGCGCATCCGCACCTGAGCCCGGTATTCGTCAAAGGATTTTTCCGCCATGTGCGCCACTTCCGCATAGTTCCAGGGGGTTTTGCCGTAGGGTTCCGGATCGAAGCAGATGCCGACACATTTTCCCAGCCGTGCCGCCCTGGCCACCAGGCCGGTGTTCCCCTCAATCACACGCCAGTGGTCATCGTTGAACCAGTCCTGTTCAGAGGCCGCCCACATAACGACGAAGTTATCGGTGAACGTTTCCCAGGCGATATTGGAAACGTGCTCGTAATCCTCGGCAAACTGCGCGGCATCCATCGGTTTCGGGTCCAGCACGTTGCCGCCGCCCTTGAGTTTGAACACCAGGCCATCGAACGGTTTCTTCTCCATCTCCCGGATATTGGCGCGGATATAGTCCGGGGTGGGTACATCCCAGCCGTACTCAATGAGTTTTTTCTCCAGCATCACCGGGCCATTTACCGGCTCTCGGCACCACGCCGTGGCGGTAATGGCCAGCATGAGCGCCAGGGCGCCTGACAAGGTTGTTCTATTCATGGATAATGCTCCTTTTCGGTGCCGAACTCAGTAAATAGTATGCTTTAAAAGACCCTTATTTTTTCTGTATCAGGCACGGCTTCTGGCGCCGCTATCATTGAAACAATCCCGAATATGGGGAAAAAGAATGTTGGCTATACCGTCGGGTCGACAATCCTGCCCGCAAACAACATGCTGCCCGTAGCGTTATCCCGGATCAGGAATACGAAGGGATGGTCGCCGCGAAAGGTCAGGGGCCGAATAGAGGCCTTGTCCATGATGACCGCCGTGGCCGCCGCCGCTTCCGTGCCTTCTTCATTCACGTCCACAAAAGCCTTGTGCACCACCTTACTGATAAACAGGTCTTTCCGCCCCGTCATGCCGGAAAAATCGGCATCTGAAAAGGCACGGGGCATCCCCATTTCGGCAAGGGCCGACGACAGTTCAAATTCGCAGGTGGTCTTGAATTTGGGCAGACTGATGGACACTTCCGACGGGCTGGTATTGGCCAGGTCCGCCAGCCAGGCCATCACGGTTTCCTGCTTCAGCTGGTCCTCGAATACCGCCAAGCCATCCTGCTGTTCGGGCAGAAACACGACCATGGACAACGCGTTGCCCGTATAGGGCAGTTCTATTGCGCTGAAACCGTCGAAGCGCCGGAATTTCACGTCTGTACTCTGGTTCATCATCGACACTTGTACGGTTTTTTCCGGAGCAACAAAAAAGTCCGCGTCCCGTGTTCTTTCCTTCTCAAACTGGCTGAACCAGTTGCCTTTGAAATAAATGGCATTGCAGAGGACCAGCGCGGTAGCGGGCTCAAGCATGCCCTGTTTAATGAGGTCCTTGATTTTCTCCCGGGTTTGTTCCTCCACCCAGGTATTGATTTCCACGCGCGCGGCCTCAGTATTCCCCGCAAAATCCACGAAACGCACCCCCGCGCCATAGTGGGATTTCGTCAATTCAAGAAAACTGTCGAGAAACGCGTAGCCCTGCTGTGCCCACAGGGCGTTTGCGATACTGAGCTGTACATTTCCCTTTTCCTGGACAGCATTCAACTGGGTTTGCAAGTGTGAAAAAGCGCCGTGCACGGCATCCTGTTCCCCGGACAGGTGCAGCACGGCCGCCATCTCCGCTTCCGTTTCTCCGCGCGCACCACCATAGGTCATGGCCAGGGCGGTCGAAATGCTGTAGGGCGAAAAAAACAGGTTGCCGTCCCGGTCGCGCAGTTGCTGGTATAACTCGAAGCAGAAGGTGCTGTTACCGCGCACCTGGGGTTGCGGGTCCCCGGAGGCTGTGGGCGAAGATAAACAGGCCGCCGCGACAACCGCGGCTATTGGCAGGGAAAGAATGGTCATAGTGGAACTCCTTGTATTGAACAGGTTTTCGGAGTGAAAGCCACCGGTGCACGCTGTTTATTATAACACGGGGATGAAGAGGAAGGAATCCTATGATTTGAAGGGTTTGTGCAATCAAACGTTGGTTTTGGAATTTTTCTAATCCAAAGGACGGTAGCATACAAGCCCAATTTATGTGTCCTTTTGGTCCTTTGGGTCCTTACCGCTTCGTCATGCTCGCTGGCGATACACTTTCCTTCATCTATCGGATACGCCTTACCCATCACGATTCCCCAATACACACCAGCGAATTCAGCGTGCGCGCGTAGATGCGCTTATCCAGGAACGCGGGCGTGGCTACGGCGCCTTCGCCCAGGGAAATGGCGGCAAGTTGCTCGTAGGTGTCGGTATTCTTAAAAATCAGCACCATACCTTCCTTGTCTACGGCATAGATCCGGTCGCCAACCATGATAGCTGAAGCATAAAAGGCGTTCTCATTTTCATGCACCCAGGCGACCTCCCCGTCTTCCGGACGCAGGCATATGATTTCCCCCCGCGAGGTGAGCAGGTAAAAGAAGGTGTCCGTGGCGAGAGGGCTGGAAATGTCCGGCAGGGAATCATAAAACTGCCACACGATTTCGGCTTCGCCGCCGGATTCTTTCGGCGGGCGTATGGCCGAAGCATCCGCGTAATCATTGGCCGTAAAGAACATGCCCGCGCCGTAGCCGGGGCTCGGGCCGATTTCACCGGACAGGCATTCAATGCTCCATAGCAGGGTACCCGCGCGCGGTTCGTAAACGTCCAGATTCTTGGTGGACACGAGACCAAGCATGGTGTTGTCCGGCGCACCGGCGAGGATGGGCGATGCCCACGAGATATGTTTCCGTTCCTGCTTCCAGGCTTCCGCGCCGGAGTCCAGGTCAAAGGCATAGAGGGCGCCGTTCTTCCGCTGGTCATATTGCACCAGCAGGAGCTTTTCGAAAATAATCAACGAGGAGCCGTGCCCGTAATGGTTGTCGGGCACGCCGAGAAATTTTTCCCAGCGCAGCGTCCCGTCCTTGTTCAGACAGGCCAGGTGTCCGGTGCCGAACAGCGCGCAGACCACCTCGCCCTGGGCCGCAAGGCTTGGCGCCGCGTAGCCCGTGTCTTCATTGACTTTGGGCAGTTCAACGGGCGCACCTGCCGACGGGCCCACGCGGGTGCGCCACAGCAGTTCGCCCGTGTCGGCCTGGAAACAAAACACCTCCCGCGTTTCCTTGTCCGCGCCGCTGAGGTAGACCCGGTCTTCCCAGACCACGGGCGAATTAAATCCCTGCACCGGCACCTCCACCTTCCAGAGAATCTGTTCCCCCGAGGCAACGTCCCACTGCACCGGCGCGGTGGTATAGTGGGCTTTGCCCAGGCCGCCGGGCCCCCGGAAGTTCGGCCACTGCCGCTGCACGGTATCCCAGTCGGGGATGACCAGGGCGGCGGCCTCTTCCGCAGCACCCGTTTCCTGCGCTGCGGCTGTCGCTGTTTCCGGTTCGGGCACCGGTATCTCCAGGCGGGTGAATACCGCCGCCAGCAACGCCGCCAGCAGCCACAGCCCGCCCATGAACACCACCAGTTCCCGGGCGCGGCTGCGCTCCAGCCAGTACCGGGGCGCGGGACCCGCCACACCGGGCTCCGGCGGCCGGGCGGCATAATGAACCGCCAGACGCAACGCCGCAAGAAACACCAATGCCGCGATCAAGGCGACCAGGCCGCCGGTCCGCAGCATGCTCTGAGACGTGAAGAAGGTGGCCCGGGCCAGCAAATCCATGGCGCGTATGGTCTCGATGGTTTCTCCCGCCGATTCCGGAGCGGCGGCGAGTTGTTCCCGCATCTGAATCAGTTCCGGCAGGTTGAGGGGGTCCAGGGTGCTGACCTGCCAGTAATTGAGGACAAGCAGGGTCGAGATGAGCAGGCACAAGGACCCCGACACCGCAGCGGTAGCCGATGCGGCGCGGACCACGCTGTCATTTGTTTTGAAAGGATTGTGTTTACGCCTGGGCATGATTATCCTCCACGGGGCAATATTTGAAACACCGGGCGCAGCTCAGGCAGGCGCCCTTGTCGGCGGTGTAGTCGTGTTCATGCCGCAATACGGACAGGCGGTACAGTCGCGCGCACAGGGCGAGGCCGAGAAACGCGCCCAGCACTGCACCCGCGGGCTTGAAACGCCGGTTGATGGCATGGGCTTCCGCGTACAGAGACGGCACGGTCTGGTCGCCTTCGCGGAAGGCGTCGGTTTCAATCGTCGTGCCCGTGACCGTGCCCGCTTCTTCCGCGGCAATGCGTTCCGCCAGCTGCACCGTGGGATGCAACCGAGACAACAGGGGGTGCAGACTCCAACCGATCCCGGCGGCCACAAGCATGACCAGCGGCGTAGCGACCAGCAGCCGTCCCAGCCTGCGCGTTCCAATTTTCTGCGGTTCCGGTTCCTCCGGCATGGGGGGGATGATGGCATTATAGGGACAGGCGTCTTCACATAAACGGCACTGGATACATTCGGCGGGAGTAATAGAGGCATGACGACGCGCAAAGATGGACGTCCAACGCAACAGTACACCGTAGGGGCAGAGATAGCGACAGTAGGGGCGGGCAATGAAAATACCCGCGGCGAGCAGCAGGCCACCCGCCAGCAGCATATTGAAGCTCCCGCCCTGCCGGAAAAAACCCACGAAGGGGTCGTACCGGCAAATCAGGAACCCGCACCCCGTCCAGATGCCCAGCACGGTAATGCCCAGGTAGGCGTAGGCCAGCATGCCCAGCGCCGTATCCACCGCCTTGGGCACCTGTACCGGGTGGACAGCGCAGAATTCCTGCGCCGCGCCCAGGGGGCATACCGACGCACAGAAGACGCGGCCGAAATAGAGCGCGGTAACCAGGGGAATCAGAAAGAAAAGCGCCACGGTCAGCGTAAGCACTTCGCCTGTGCCGATAAAGGCGTTCAACACGTTTTGGGTCGCGCCCACGGAACAGACACAACCTTGACGGTAAAACCCGAAATAGGCCAGCGACACCAAGGACAATACCAGGGCCCAGTTGCGTGAACGGCGGCGCAGCACCGCCCAGGCCGTCGCGCCCGTCAGCAGTACCAGCAGGATCACATCCAGGGCGGGCGGCGTCAACGCCGCCGGGGGAAGTTCCATTTCCTTATGCTGGTAGCCGCTGCTGAATTCGGGCCGGGGAAAACGAAATTCCGTCTGGGCCCCGGCCGCAAGGGCAAAACAGCCGCCAACTGCGCACACCAGGCACAGCATAAGCATTTTATGGCGTAAAGCGCCGTTCATGAGGCCGGATTCTCTTCCGCGCCGGCTTCCTTGAGGAAATAAGCCTGGCTCAGGGGAATACGCCGCACCGCTTCGGCGGGACACTGGCGCGCAATAGCGCATTCATTGCAGTTTTGGCACAGGTCGCGCTTAATTTGCAGGTACAAGGACCCGTTTCCGAATTGGCGGCACCCTTTTACACATTTGCCACACCCGACACAAAGGACTTCGTCAATTTCATAGGCGAAGTAGGGGTCTTCCACAAAAGAGCGCTTGACCGCAGCGGTAGGACACAGCTCATTTTCGGCGCCCGTGTCCAGACGGGGGGAACCCGGCTGCAAAAATCCACTGCATAAATCACAATACCCGCAGATACGGGTGGCATGCACACATTTGACCGCCGAGGGGTTCATCACGCAGTGGGTGGCGCATTGCCCGCACTGCACGCATTTAGACGGGTCTATCTGCCATACGGTTGTCTCGGCGGACGGCGTTGCCGCCAGCCACACCCCGCCACCCAAGGCGGCTGCCGCGGCGGCGCGGATAAACTCACGACGGCCGGATTGTTTCTCCGAAGTCATTCCACATCCTTTCCCGGGACACATTCTTCATACACCAAAATACAATGGAGGGGTCCGTGCAGCACCAGTATACGATCGTCAGCATCCACAGCCAAATCCCTTATGGGCGCCCGCGCGTAGACGTTGCCCGCGTCGCTCCAGCCTGCCTGTATCGCTTCCGGCGCCGCCACCACCCCGGCGAAGGACCGGTCCGCGGCGAAGGTTTTGACCCGGTTAAGGCCCTTCTCCGCACTGACCAGCGTCGTGCCGCGCTTAAAGGCGATCTGGGCGGGATTGCAACAGCCTGCGAAGGCATCTACTCCCATACCGGGCTTGTGCCAGGTACTTAACAGTTCCCCGTTTTCCCGGTAATTCTCTACCCCCAGTTTACCGGGGTTCGTAATCCATAAGGATCCCATGCTGTCAAAAGCGATATCAAAATACGGGCTGGGCACAATGAATCGACGCGGATTCTCCGGATCATTCGGCCCGCCGAACTCGCGCAACAGACGGCCGGAACGATCATACTGAAGCACCCGCGCGTTGACAGCGTCGGCGGCATAGACATGCTGTTCATTCACCGCTACCGATGTCAGCAGAATATTTTCCCCCGGGGTGTCCCAATATACGGACTCGCTTTCAGGCGTTGCCAGTACTGCCACGCCGTCCGGCCCACCCAGGTAACTCACGCCGTCAGCAGCTACCGCCACACAATAGGATGGAAACGGCAATTCCCGCCGGACAAGTTCCCGGCCCGCAGCATCCAACATAAGCAGCCCCGTGTCACCGACAACCAGAAGACGCCCGTCCCCGGCTACCGCCAATCCATAGGGTTCTTCCAGTTCCACCCGGAGGCGCTGCCTCTCCGCGTACCGTATCGCCTCTTCTTCCACTGCTTCATATTCCGACACATCATACCGCAGCGCCGGTCCGGGTTCGGGGCGCCGGTCCGTGAAGAACAGGAACAGTACCGCGGAAACTACCGCCAGGGCGAGCATCGCCCATACCCAACCGGGCAGCACCTTCTTCTCTGTTTCGTTCATTGTAGACCTCCAGTATAGGTCCTATAGGCCCTATACGACCTATACTTTTCAACATAATGTACGCGCTATTTCCCCACAAACACGCACGCCATGTGTTCCGTGTCACGCAGGAGCAGGCGGTCCTTCGCCAGTGCCATCGGCGCCCAGGATTCCTGCCCCTGCAATACCTGCGCGCTGTCCAGCAGCTCAAATCGCTCCGGGGTCGCGCGTATCATATACAACGTGCCGTCATCATCCAGGGCGAAAAACTTTCCGTCCGCCAACAGCCACGGCCCCAGCCCGAAGCGGTGGTCCTTGCCGCTGGACCAGACCAACGTGCCGTCCGCGCGATAGCATACGAACTGCTCGCGCAGCCCGCCCGCGTCCTTCGGCATAATGGCATACAAAAAACCTTCGTGAAAGATCGGCGTATGCTGTTCCGTGGCGATGCCCTCACGCGGGCTGTGCCGGGATAGTTCGCGGCCTTCAAATCCCGTATCCGTTTTTGTCACCTGCACAAAAATGCCGCCCGCGCCGTACCCGGCCAGAGCAAGGATGCGGTCATCCCCCAGGGCAACCGGCGAAGGCGCCACCACCTTGGCATCCCACGGCGTCTGCCACAGCAGGGTGCCCGCATCAGCCACCTCGGCCGAAACCCCGACAAGACCGCCCACCGCGGCGTACACGTACATGCGCTTTCCGCCCAGGATCATGGGCATGACGGAGGAGTGGGACATCTGCCAGCCCATGGGGTTCGGCGTTTTCCAGCGAATTTCGCCACTGGCAAGGTCCACCGCCATGAGCAGCGCCTCCGGCCCGCCCGGCGCCAGGATCACCTGCCCGTCTTCAATAAGCGGACACTGCCCCGTATACCAGAGGGGCTCCTCGGTGCCGTGCTCGCGCTGCAGGTCTATCCCCCACTGCAACGCGCCGGTAACGGCATTGAGGCAAAGCACATGGCAGCGCGGACCGATAGAAACGACATGGGTATCGGTGACCGCCGGCACGGTGCGCGACATGCCATGATTGCGCCGCACCTCCACCCGGTAGCCGTGCCGCCAGAGTTCCCGGCCATCGTCCAGCGAAAAACAGCGCAAGGTGTCCGAACGCGCCCCTTCATCATAGTCCAGCACATAAATCCTTCCATTCAGCACCACGGGCCCCGCATAGCCCTCGCCGAGAGGTATCATCCACAAGGTCGGCGGGCCTTCCTCGCCCCAGGCATTCGCCAGCGGCGGGGCATCGGTGGCAATATTGTCCGACGCCGCGCCGCGGAAGCGGGGCCACGCGCCCGGCAACGCCGACGGTATGCCGTCAAACTGCTGGAAACGGCCCGTAAAATCGGCCGGTCCGTCCTCCTCTTCCATCGACGCGGGACGGCCATCGTTGCCGGGAACACGGACCGTTACACCCGAAATCCTGTTCTGGCCCAGCCAGATAAACAGGACCAGCAACGCCGCGGGCACGCAAATCAAGAACGCTGCCGCGCCCATATATTTTACATATGAGGAATGAACTGCCACGATATTGTCCCGGTATTTTCGAAACACATTACAGATTGAACAGCGCCTATACTATACAGAGAAGCGCCGAACGGATAAAAACTCCCTTGATTCCCGCATGCCGTTTTGTTACAGTGCATGCCGTTTAAACGAACAGGCAGACCTCCAGCACGGACGCCGCCCGAAACCCGGCCATGGGACAACGTTCCCGTTTGTATCCGGATGTTATAGGACGTATGGGACCTATATGACCTATGGAACCTGTGGGACTTAAAAACACCACCATCTTGTCCTTGACATGAGTTCCTAAAGGCACCATCCAAGGCGATGCTGCCACAAACTACAGGAACAATACTTCATGATAGACGCCTACTTTTTTGATATGGACGGCACCCTGGTGGATACGGAGATTCTCTGGGTGGAAGCCATGGAACTGCTGGCCAAAGACCATGGCTATACACTGTCTCGCGACATGGCACTTCATATGGTCTACGGCATTTCCTGGCCGGGGGTCTATGATCGACTGCGCGAACAGTTTCCGGAAATACACTGGACCATGGAAGAGATGGGCGCGATGATCGGCCCGTATTTTTACCGGCTCCGCGACACCCGTGACGTGCGCATTCAAGGTTCCATCGACCTGCTAAAACGGCTTGCGAAAACCCGCCTGGTCGCCGTGGTTTCCGGCTCCTACCGCGCCGATGTCGACACCGGCATTGCCATTGCCGGCGTCGGACCCGATATCCGCTTTTTCCTGGGCCACGAAGACTACGACCCCGGCAAACCCCACCCCGCCTGTTACCTCGCAGCAGCGGAACATGCCGGCGTGCCGCCGGAACACTGCGTCGTGTTCGAGGATTCCAACGCCGGGGTATGCGCCGCCAAAGACGCCGGCGCCTATGCCGTCGCCCTGTCCCGGCCCGGACGACCCGCGCAGGACTATTCCCGCGCCGACCTGGTGCTGGAAGACCTGTCCGTTTTCGAACCCGAAATGCTGGCATCTGAAAAGGGAAGCTGAAGAAACGGATATCGGCTTTTAACGGAACATAGTACAATACAGGTGCCCCGAATGGGCTTGAAGTAAAAAGTCTCATACGCTTTTAATTCAAGACCTTACCCCTTTTTTTTGCACAAACCAGTTGCTCCCGCGCTGTGAAACACTTAATTTGACACTGTCAAGTTTTGATGATATAATACCCTTAGCAATGAAACAGGAATTACAAATGATGAAAGACAACGACGAAGAAATGAAATTGTCAACGCTGGCAGCACGTTCAGAAACGCCGGCGCGTACCATACGCCTGTATATCAGTCTGGGGTTGCTGTCCGGGCCGTTACGGTCGGGGCGCAACGCCGCCTATGGGCCCGAACACCTAGAACGACTGACGCGGATTCGTGCGTTGCAGCAGACAGGACTGACACTAACGCAAGTGCGCCAGGCATTGGAAGAGGATTCCGGGGCGCCACCCTTGCCCCGGGCGGTATCCTGGCAACAATATACCGTGGCGCCGGATGTGCAGGTGCTGATTCGTGAGGATATTGCGCCGTGGCGCACCCGAGTGCTGCGGCTGGCCATACAACAGTTCATCTGCTGGGTAAGCCCGGCAACGGCAACAAAGGAGCAGGAACATGAGTAAGAAACAGGGACAGGGTTTCGGAGTGTATGCGGCACAATCGGGCAAGCAACTGCGCCTAACCATGCAGGAATTGTGGCTTACAGGCACGGTGTTGCCTGTGGGCGCGCGGCTGGTGGTGCGGCACACGTTCCAGTCGCAGGAGAAGAAGCCGCTTGAGGCGGTCTACGCGTTTGCGCTGCCCCGCGACGCGGCCATGCGCCGGTTCCGTATTGTAGGCGAGGGCTTCAATGTCGAGTCGGCGTTGAAACCGTCGGAAGAAGCCTGGCAGGCCTACGAAGAAGGTCTGGAAGATGGCCACCTTTCCGCACTGGCACAGCAATACGGGGACGGGTTGGTCAACTTGAATGTGGGCAATATCCGACCGATGGAAACCGTGACCGTCTATATTGAGATTGCGGCGGGGGTCGCCTGCACGGACACGGGGTTCCGGTTCCGCTTTCCTTTTACCCTGGCGCCCGGATACCATCCCCGGGCCGCCTATGGCGCCACGGAGGAGGGTGAAGGTGAAATCATGTTGCCGGAGGAAATTTTCGGCGACATCATCCTGCCCCCCTGGCGGCAAGACGCCCGCGAATTGCACCGGGTCGGCTTTGACCTCAACCTGGCGCTGGACAGTGATACCTTGGAAATTGCGTCGCCATCTCATTCGATATCCGTACAACAGCGTCCCGGCGGTCCGGCGCGGGTATCCCTGGCCACAGAAGCCGACATTCCCGACCGGGACCTGGTGCTGGAAGCGAAGTATAGCCTGAAGGCGCCCGCCGTGTTTGCCGGGTGGGATACCGCGGGAAAAGGACGGTTCGCCGCCGTGGTGCCTTCCACGTGTTTCGGACCCGCCCCCGACGCACCAAAACGGGTGGTGTTCCTCATCGATCACAGCGGCTCCATGGAGGGGAAACCCTTCGAGCAGGCAAAACGGGCCACCCTGGCCTGTATCGCCGCGCTGCGGCCCGAGGACCGCTTCGGCATCGTGTTCTTCGAGAGCGGCACCACCGTTTTTCCCGCCGGTTGTAACGCCGCGGACCAGGAACAGCGCAACGCCGCCCGCGCCTTTGTAAACAGCATGGAAACAGCCGGCGGCACGGAACTGTCCGCCGGTATCCACGAAGCGGCAGAACTGCTGCCCGAGGGCGGGGACATTCTCCTGCTCACCGACGGGCAGGTGTATGAAACGGAAACCATTATCACCCGTGCCCGCAAGGCCGGCGTGCGCGTCCATTGCCTGGGCATCGGCTCCGCCAGCCAGGATCGTTTCCTCGCCCTGCTCGCCCGTAAGACGGGCGGCTCCAGTCATTTTGCCACGCCGCGCGAGCGGGTGGACGAAGCGGCCCTGCGTCTGTTTAATGCGATCGGCGCACCGGCGGCTGAAGAAGTATCCTGCGAAATCGCCGGGGTGAAACAGGCGGTCTTTGCTCCGGACCTGCCA
>Ga0116149_1001251_pt1 | contig 31128 bp, 27 predicted proteins | sample AD_UKC057_MetaG_FD_89787 | JGI IMG/M metagenome (GOLD analysis project Ga0116149, IMG submission 89787) | Active sludge microbial communities of municipal wastewater-treating anaerobic digesters from USA - AD_UKC057_MetaG | ecosystem: Engineered > Bioreactor > Anaerobic > Digestate | place: USA...
AAGCCTATATTTTTATTAATGTGAAAAAATCGAAAATAATGTCTCTTTTGCCTATAGGCGCGCATACACACAGCCGCTACGCGGCTTTTTGCCCGCTCAGTTTTTCATGGTTGAACAGCATTGTCCCTAAATGTCCTAATGTAATTCGCCGTTCTTCGGACATTCAAAAGCAAGATTATGAGGATTTGTAGAATTAATGCCGGTTATCCTGTAGATCGCTGAAAACCCTGCTTCATATAGCTTCTGAGTTTCAAGGATGGAAAGAATATAATCGTCTTTTTCCTCCGATGTGAACATAGTTTGGTTGAATAGCCGGTAACTGCTCTGGAAGAAAAGCGCGCACTTCCCGCTTCTGATATATTCATGAAAAACGTTCGAAAAACAGCAATCTGGGGCTGGGCTTCTTTCTATTTTACCACGGTCCCGGCAATATTGGTTTCCGAGGTCGCTAATGCATGACTTGATGGGAACTTTGAACTTGTTTTGGGAATAATACAGATGTGATAAAAATATATCCCAAACCTGCTGATAATTAGCCCTTTTCGCAAATATATGTTTATTTGATATAACATCATAATATCTGCCATGTAGACAATAGTCAAGCGTGTCATATTGCAGGTGGCAGTCGGAGCCGGGTCTAATAAAATCGGAGATATCGTAAATCTCGAATTCGGCTGCGGGATTAAGAGCCCAAAGCTGCGGCAAACTTGTTTCGTCATTATGCAGAGGACTTGTAAAAACGACGCATCCTTTGTGTTCTTCCGCAACCTTTTTGAGCATTCTGTATTCAAGCGCCTTTGGCGCGTTCCTGTGTATGTGATTTAAATAAGGATAATACACCGCATTTGCCGCAAGACTCAGAAATATTAAAGCATAAAACATTTTCACTCTCGAACGGAACAGAAGGTTTTCCAGAACTACAGCTGAGCCGATAATTATAAAAGGCGAAATAACGATGGTTCTCATTGTCAGTACGTTGGGAAGCCATGGCAAAGTCATTAAATACTCAAGAATAAAAACAAGAACACAGACCAGCAAAGGCAGGCATAACGAGGGATATTTCCATATTTTTTTCCAACCAGCCAAGCATATTGCTTTTAAGGGGAATACCGGTGGGATAATCAGGATGTAACTGGCAACTAGGAAATGAAGTTGTTCATTAAATAAATATCTGGGAGAAAGAAAGATATTGGCATTGCTTCCTGCTTTTTTATCCAAGATTTCGAGCCACATAAGGTTGAAATACTTATCCGCGGCTAAGACGACACAGATGATTACAGCGCCGCATACAGCGCTTTTCGCAATTACCATCCAAATTGAGAAGTCGTTTTGTTTCCTGTCGAGCGTGAAAAAAACAAGAAAATATATGAACGAGAAATAAAAGAAATCTCCCTTCTGAAGTATGCCTAAAACCAAAAGAAATATGGAGATGATTCCATAAACGATTTTTGAAACGGCCACTTTACTTCTAGCGCTTGAAATCATGAAAATTAAAGAAACAAATATGAATGTGGCCGCATGCAAGTGGCGAGTTATCGCTCCGGTTGCCATGAGCATGCCGGGACAGCTAAGAATCAAGACGCCCGCAATCGCAGAGATCCTAGTATTCCGGGTAACACATAAACAGAACAGGTAGACAGACACCATTAACAATACTGACATGAAGCGTGAAAAAAGAAACAGATTATCCAAACTATACCCAAAAATGTCCAAGAAGGCCTTGAAAATGAATATCGGCTTATCATTAATTGGCATGTCCGTTCTGTTCAATAAGAATTTTAATGAATCTGTGTATATATGATAATCTCCAGAACTGTAATCAATAAGAAGGTCTGGAACAACAAAAAAGCCGACAATAATGGAAAGAAATAGAAATATTATGAAATGACGTGTATTTTTTATTGGCAACGGCGCTGATAAAAAAATTAGAATCGAAATAATTGATGATGCGACAATAAGAATAAGTTTCAGAAATCTGATCCTGCGAGCGCTTGGCCATTTGCTAGCGGGTTTCTTAAACTCTACATGCCTTTCTATGCGTTCGTCTGCAAAATCGAGTTTCATATTGCCGTTGTCATTAATTGATAATTCAAAAATCAGGTTGAGAAGAAGTATATCTGTATCAAGCGGCCTCCCTTGTATAATTTCTGATCGGAGTTGAAAACTGCCGGTATGATACTTAGTGGCATCTGGGAGAACCCTGTTATTAACATAGATGTTGACTTCAGATTCATCTTTCCTGAACCTCATCGCTAGCGTGTCGGAGGCCAACACTCGATAATCCATATAATGCCAGTCATCACCAACAAGCCAATAGTCTATTTGCTCAATAAAATCAAGCAGTTGAACAGGATACATCACCCGTGTGAAGCAGTTTATAGGCATATTCGCTTGAGCAGGCGACTTGCACTGCAGACAGGTTATGAATACTGTTGTCAGAAAAAACGAAGCTAAGGCGCGGTTAACTCTGATAATCCTTAACATAATATTGGTTGTCCCGGCGTCTTTTAGAAAACCGTAAAATAAATAAGCCACTTCATCAGTGGCTTTTTTATGCCGAAGAAGGGAATCGAACCCCCACGAGGAGTGATCCTCGGCAGATTTTGAGTCTGCTGCGTCTACCTGTTCCGCCACTTCGGCGCGTGTTTGAATTTTACTTAATTCGCGTGTCTTTTCAAGGCCTATGCGTTTTTTTAGCTGTGGTTGATCCGCCTTGTCTGTGTATAATCTGTGTATATTTGCAGAGGCTCAGGTTTATGGCTTAGACTGCCGCGAGGCTCTCCGCTCCGCTTATCCGTTAAATACCGTTTCATGTCCGAGCCAGAAGTCAGGGGCTTCCGGATGGTCAGGCTTGAACCAAGAGCCGTTTTTGCCGACGATGCGAACTCTGCGCAGGGCGTTTAAATCTTCGAGCGGGTTTCCGTCGACGATGATAATGTCGGAGTTCCTGCCCGGCTCGACGGAGCCGAGCCTGTCTTCGACGCGGAGCATGCGGGCGGCGTTGATGGTGGCGGCGCGAATCGCGTCCAGTTTTGACATTCCGGCGTTGTGGAGCCGCTTGATTTCGTCGGGCAGCTCGCCGGGGAACGCGCAGACGGCTCCGAGGTCGGTTCCGGCGCAGATTGGAACTCCCGCCGCGACCAGCTTGCGGGCCGTCTCCTGAACTCCGGCGAAGTTCTTTCTGTTCGCCCGCCAGAAGCCGAATGCCTTGTCGTAACTTTCCCCTTTGAAGTTCAGCCAAGTTTCCGCGATCCAAGTCAAGTGCTTTAGAGGTTTCTCCTCGAACATTTCCGCGGCGCGCTCGCTCTTGAGGAAGTCCAGTTTTTCCTCGAAACGCGCCATGCCTTCGGAAATTGTCAGCGTCGGAACGACTGTGATGCCTTTTTTGAGGATTAACTCAATCTCGGCGTCTTTGATAACGCGGTCATAGACGAGGTGTTCGAGGGTGTCGATGTCGTGTCTGAGAATGCGGATTAAGTCTTCCGACCAGTTGTGGTGAACGGCGACCTTGAGGAAATGTTCGTGAGCGGTTTTGCAGATGGAGTCGAACACGAAATCAGTGATGGTGGGCATCCGTTTGTGGGCGTCGAATTCCCGGGTATAGCTTGTGAAACCGATTTTTATGTGGTCGGCTCCTAGTTCCTTAAGCCTGCGCACCACCGCGCGCGCCTGTTTCGGAGTAGTGATGTTGACTTTCGGCTGGCCTATTGCGGCGGACAGTGGGAAGTAAAGGGGGTTGATGAATTCCGGGTAGCCGTCGCTGCAACTCAATACCGCGCCTGAAGCGAATATGGTCGGGCCAATCCACTCGCCGTCCGCGATTTTTTTCCTGATGGAGTTCATGGCGCGGATGGTGGACAGCATGTCGCGGACGCACACCACGCCGCAAGCGAGGGTGGCTTCTAGGTTTTTTTTCATCTGGCGGAACGTCCATGCGCCGAGAAAACCTTTCTGCTCGGATAGGAAAGGGGAAAGGATATGCGCGTGGCAGTCGATGAGGCCGGGCATAAGAGTCCGGCCTTCGCCGTCAATCATGTCGCAATCCGGCGTGTTGATATCGGCGTTTATGTCCCTGATGACCCCACCGCCGCAAAGCACGTTCTTAGGCTCGCTAAGGGAACCGCCGACAACGTCCAGCACGCGAACATTTTTGACAAGGATTTTTTCTTTCGATGTCGCAACTTTTGTAAGCATCTCAAATCACCCGCAAAATTATGGCTTTTGTTCCGGAATAATTCAACAGAAAACACATAAGCGGATTTTTAACGAGAAAATCCGAGAAATCGAATTATGGGCGATCTACGTCGTTGAATCATCGACTCGAACTGCCGTCCCATACTAAACAGTATGCTCTGTTGTTCTCGTTCGATTCGCCTCGTATCTAATCCTTTTCTTCGATTTCAGCCAGCGCTGTTGAAAAACGCGGATTTGTTCTATTTGACAGTCATAGACGCTTCAATAGGATTCGTATGTTTTTTTTGTGCGCAAACCGCGAGACTTTTTGCGTCGAAATCAATAAAATATAGGTAACGATAATCTTAGCGATTTATTCACCATGTGTTTAGTCTCGTTTCTTGCGAATATATTATTTGAGGAGCGCGATATGAGAGACTTGCAAGTTGAAGCCAAGAACTTTGACAATGGCGTCGAATTGAAGCTTGCTGGCGAATTGAGTTTTTGCGATTCAAAAGATTTCATGATGGAAGTTCCGTCAAAGGTCAGGGACAAAGGAAGCAAGGTGGTTTTCAATTTTGAAAAATTGAAATTCATCGATTCGGCTGGGCTGGGGGCGGTGTTGTATGTGTCTGAGGCGCTCAGAATGCAGTGCCAGACTATGCAGATAACAAACGCGAACGAACACATGAAGGGCTTGCTGAAGAAGATAAAGAATGTCGGCACGTTTGAATTGTAAAGCGCGCGAGTTCGCGCCGGGCAAGAGGGCAAAGGAATGGCGAAGATAACTCCGAGGCAGGAGAAAATATTAAGCAATCTTGCGGATATCGTTCACGGCGAGATAGGTGAAATATCCCTCCCTGCTGCGCGAGGGATTATGCATTTTGCCATAGAGTCGGTGTGCTCCGAATGGGGAATCGACTTGGCTCAGGCGGAAGTCTTTGAGATAGAAAAAAGGAAAAAGTTCTTTTCCGAACTGATGGAGAATGTGGGTCAAAGAATATCGAGATACCATGTCAGACCGGACAAAGTTGAAGAAATATTACAGAAGCTTTTCGAAGAGTATTCCAAACACTGACAATAGAGATTAAACGAATGGGGCGGTTGTCGCCGCGTGTTTTTTGTTGATATACGGGACGGCCGCTGATATGTTATAGGGGCGAGGCGCGAAATTTTGCGCTTGTTTTCTCCGCCGGGAGGCAAGCCGATGAAGAAAATTGTCAATTGCGGGCACAGGGGCAGTCCTGTTCACGCTCCTGAAAACACGATGAAAGCGTTCAGGACCGCTGTCGAGATGGGCGCGGACATGATTGAACTTGACGCGAGGATGACTTCCGACGGAGTGGCGATAATAAATCACGACAAGACGTATAAACGCACGACAGGCAATCCAGCTCCCACTTCGGAACTTACATACAGGCAGGTTAAGGAGCTTCGTTTCAAGGGCGAGCCTGTGCCGACTCTGGAGGAGGCGGTGGCTCTATGCAAGGAAAGCGGCATAAAGATTAATATCGAATGCAAGGAAAGCGGGGCTGTGAGCGAGGCGATACGTCTGATGAACAACTACGGCATAGCGGCAGGGTCGATGATATCCGAGTTCGACGCGCGCGCCCTTAAGGAATCCAAAGAGATTGATGACTCGGTGGACACGGGTTTTCTGACATTGCCGGTTTTGACGCCGTTTCCGTTGCTGAGAGCGAAGAAACTTGGATGCGCGTGGATAAACCCGAACAAGGCGCAAATAAATTCCATGTTCGTGTCGAGGGCGCACAGGCTTGGTTTGAAGGTTATTCCGTGGACGGTCAACGACGCTGACATGATGCGCAGGTTCATCGACATAGGGGTGGACGGTTTTATCACGAATTATCCTGATGTGCTTTCTAAAATAAAGGCGGAGCGCGGCGTCGAGTGACGCAATGAAGTTTTTGTCTGAATCGGCGAAATGGCCGATTGAAAAACATCCGTTCTTATTCCCTCGCCGCCGATAGTGTATAATTCGGAAGAGTCCGGGTCGTTGCCCGGCAATATGTTGATTGGAGCAAAGCGACTTTGTTGATGGACCCGATGAAAATATTCGCAAGATCCGAACGGCTTATAAACAGGCTTGAAAAAGCTGTGGTCAAACTCGATTCGGCGATAGATGGAACTTCGGATGTGGTTGTGATAGCGGGCAATTCGCTGAAGGCCCTCGAATCCACGATAGACCGCACGGAGCAGACTTTCAACAGGATGGATGTCACTCTGGACAGGGTGAACTCCACCATAGACAGAATGGATTCGCTGATGGATACGGTCGGCGAGACGTTCGAGAGGGTAAATTCGGTTTCGGTGCGGATGGAAAAAATCATGTCGGAACTGGAAGACCGAATGAAACAGGTGGAGAAGGCGATAGACCTCACCGCGAGAGCGACGTCCGCGTTGGAAAGGCTGCCGCTGACGAAACGGTTTTTCGATCAGCACAACAATGGCGACTAATTCAGAATGATATTCGATCCGGCAAGATTCAGGAGGAAGGCCGCGACAGCGGCGAAGTGGGCCGCGCTTGTCGCTATGGCCGCGGTTCCCCGGCTTGCTATGATGGCGACCGTCGAGCGAAGGCTGGACGCCGACGAGTCCATCGTCGGGCTTATGGCGAAGCATATCGCGGCGGGCGAGGGCGTCCCCTTCTTTTTCTACGGACAGCATTACGGCGGCGGGCATGTCATCGAAGCTCTATTCGCCGCGCCTTTATTTAAAGCGTTCGGCCCGTCTGAATGGGCGATTCATCTATCTCCGGTTCTTTTCTCAGTCGGCATCGTTTTGCTCGTTTACACATATATGCAAAGAGTTTACGGCGGGAAAGCGGGACTTCTCGCCGCCGCGCTGACGGCGTTTTCGACGCCGTTCCTGAAGTCATCCCTAAAGGCCGACGGCTATATAGAAACGATATTTTTAGGGATGGCCGCGCTGATGGTCGCGCGTCTGATCGAAGAGGCATACCGGGCGGGGGCGGGCAGGAGAAGGATGATGCTGTGCGCGGCGCTCGGCGTCATTCTGGGGTTGGCGTGGTGGAGTTACGATTTCGCTCTCATATACGCCATCGCGCTTATTCCCGTCGCTCTCAGGTTCGGGATGCTCAGCGTGAAGGGAGCGGTTGTTTTCGCTGGAGGATTCGCGGTGGGAGCCATTCCTTTGATTGCCGCCAATCTTTCGTCCGATTTTGCGCATATCAACCAGCTTTTAAGCGGAAGCGGAGGCGTTAAAGCAATCGCTCAAGCCCCGAACGCCTTGATAACCATGTTGGTCTCGGAGATTCCATTGTTTTTTTCCGTCGACTGCGTTCACAATTTCGTGCGGCCCGCGCCGTGGCATTCGTGGCTGACGTATTCGGCGTTGATTATGTCCGTTGTCATTCTTGCCGGCAGGAGAAGAAGCGTTCCCGGCGCTCCAGCGCTTGTGCTTGCCGCAGCAGTGGTTGCCTACGCCGCGACCGGGTTCGCTGGAAAATCCCCCCGATATCTGCTTCCGCTGGAACCTGTGATATCGATGGCGGTAGCCGCCGCGCTCGTCCTTCTGTTCAGGACGAAACGGCACATAAGTTTTTTTACCGGGTGCGTAATATTCGCGCTGGCAGCCTCAGGAATAATTGTCGGAGCCGCCGCTGTTTTTTCAGACAACTCAATAGTCGAGGGCAATGTCAAAACCGACCCGGAATCGCTCGTTCACGTGGTTGAATTTCTAGACGAGAGCGGCGTCGATTGCGTTCACACGACGTATTTCATCAAGTGGAGGATTCTCTTCCTGAGCGACGAAAGAATAAACGCGGTTGATATCCGCGCGAACGAGAGGGAGACGGCGTATCTCAGGTACGAGCAGGCCGGATGCCCGCCTGACGAGCCGGGTTCGTATGTCTTTCACAACCTCAGCAGACATCGTTACATGCTCGCCGCCGAGATTAACAGAGTGAAAGCCCCCTACAAAGTTTTTTATGCGGAAGACCACATGGCCGCCATACCCGCACTCGATGAGGTTTTTGAAGAATCGGCTCGGTAGATTATTCCATATCAGCAAATATAAAGTTCAGCGCGCCGGTGAATCGGAAACGATTCTATCGGATATCGGGTTGAATTCGGGGAGACGGAAGTATATACTTTGCGATGACCGCTGGGGGCGCCTGTGGGCTGAGAAGAAACCCCTCGAACCTGATCCGGGTAATTCCGGCGTAGGAAACGCGGCGACCGACAGCCGTTGCGCGACCCCCGCGAGAACGGTATTTTTATGAGCAACACTCGAAAAATGACTTACAGGGCAATCGACGCCAACCTGAACCGCGCTTCGGAAGGGACGAGGACGGTCGAGGACATATTGCGTTTCGGACACGACGCGCCGCGAGTCGCGGGAGCGTTGCGCGCTATACGGCACGACTTGCGCTCGGCGGCGGAATTGTTGCCCGGAGGAAACGCGGCTCTAGTGTCGGCGAGAGATTCCCGGCGAGATGTCGCCCGTAATGCGCCATCTCTGGAAACCGGAGCCGGAGCCTCTGACCCTTTGGCGGCCAACCTTAAACGCGCTCAGGAAGCGGCGCGGGTTCTGGAAGAGTTGTCGAAACCGGTCAACGCCGCCGCTTCTTCGATGTTCGGAGATATCAGGTTCAGATTGTACGACGTCGAAAAGGACATTGCGAAAGTCGTTTCGCGAGCGCGCCGCATGCCGGACGCGCCTTTTCTATACGCGGTGGCAGGATATGAAGATTTGAAAGGCGCTCTGACGGCGCGGCTGATCCGCGCGGGAGCGGGACTGATTCAACTTCGCGACAAAGACGCTGCTGACGCGGTGAAGCTTTCGCGCGCTAAATCCATCAGGAAAAAAATCAAATCCGGCTCTTCATTGTTCGTGGTCAATGACAGAGTCGATATCGCGCTGGCGGCGGGAGCGGACGCCGCGCATCTGGGCGCGGAGGACATGCCTGTGGACGCCGCAAGGGATATCGCAGGCGACAGCCTCCTCATAGGCCGCTCTTCGAACTCTTATCGAGAGGCCATGACCGCTCTTGAGCAGCGCCCGGACTATCTGGCGGTGGGCGCTGTATTTCAGAGTCCCACGAAACCCGACAGGAAACAGGTCGGCCTGAAACTGCTGTCCAGAGTGGCGGAGGCTGCGGGCGGCACTCCGGTTGTCGCCATAGGGGGAATCAACCTCGGCAATATCAGGGAAGTTCTGGACGCCGGGGCGTCAGGCGCGGCGGTCGTCTCCGCTGTCACTCAGGCTGACGACATCGGCGCGACGCTGAAAAGGATAAACGAAATATTTGACGATTACCGGAAAACGAAGAACCGGAAGGGCTGATTGATATGAGCGAAGACGCCGGCGCGGCAATGATAACAGTGAAAGTGAACGGAGAACTGAGAGATGTTCCGGCGGGCCTCACCGTCGGTGGGCTGCTGGACTATTTCAAGGTGAGGAAAGCGGCGGCGGTCGTGGAGCATAACCGAATCATATTGAAACAAAGGGAGAACGACGCTGTTGCCGTCAACGAAGGCGACGAGATAGAAATCGTGCGGTTCGTCGGCGGCGGATGAACAATAAAACGGAGGCGCGAAATGCGTGAGGACAAAGAACTGAAGGTCGGCAAGCACACATTCAAGTCAAGGCTTTTTACGGGAACCGGCAAGTACGCCACATTCCAGCTTATGAAAGACGCTCTGGCGGAATCCGAATCGGAGCTAGTAACGTTCGCGGTCAGGCGGGTCAACATAGACAACCCGAACGAGGAGTCGCTGCTCGACTATCTGGACAAGAGCAAGTTCAAGCTGCTGCCGAACACGGCGGGATGCGCGACTGTGGACGAAGCGGTGAGAGTGGCGAACATCGCCCGCGCCGCCGGGTTCAGCGACTTGGTGAAGCTGGAAGTGATAAACGACCCGGAGACGCTTCTTCCGGACGTGGTCGGAACGATAGAGGCGACGCGCGTTCTGGCGGCGGACGGTTTCACCGTGATGCCGTACACGACGGGCGATCCGGTTGTGGCTAAAAAGCTAATCGACGCGGGAGCGGCGGCAGTCATGCCTCTCGCGTCTCCCATAGGCTCCGGGCAGGGATTCATCGACTTTACATATATCAAGCTTATTATCAAGAGGTTCGGCGGCATCGTGCCGATTGTGGTGGACGCGGGGCTGGGCGTTCCTTCAGACGCCGCTCAGGCGATGGAGCTTGGAGCGGACGCCGTCCTGATAAACACCGCCATCGCGAAAGCGGACGACCCGGTGGCGATGGCGCGGGCGATGAAACTCGGCGTTCAGGCCGGAAGGCTCGCCTATCTCGCCGGAAGAATCGCAAAAACGGAAATCGCCTCCCCAAGCAGTCCGGTCGAAGGCGTTATCAAATAAACGGCGGCGGCTCCGCCGCGTCAGCCCAAAGGGATTCGTGATAAAATGACTCTTATTGACAAAGCGAGAAAAGGAACGATAACGACCGAGATGAAGGCGGTGGCGAAGAAAGAAGGCGTCGCGCCCGAATTCATTAGGGATGAGATAGCTTCCGGACGCCTAGTGATTCCGAAGAATGTTAAAAGGAAGAAACTCGACGTCGAAGGGATAGGAGCCGGAATCAGGACGAAAGTCAACGCCAACATAGGCACTTCGAAGGACCGGTGTTCGACGAAGACGGAATTGGCAAAGCTTGCGGAAGCGCTGGACGCAAAGACGGACGCGGTCATGGACTTGAGCACCGGAGGGGATTTGAAACAAATCCGGCGCGAGATTCTGGATGCGTGTCCGAAGCCGCTCGGAACAGTTCCTCTCTACGAGTTATTCGTGAAAGCGTCGAAACGCTGCTCGTCAGCGTTGAAGCTGGATGTCGAGGAGTTGTTCGACGTGATAGAGGGGCAGGCGGAAGAGGGCGTGGATTTCATGACCGTCCACTGCGGGCTGAACCTGACGGCGCTGGAACGAGTAAAGCGCGCCAAGAGAGTGACGGGGATAGTGAGCCGGGGCGGCGCGTTCATTGCCGCGTGGATGGCGACCACCGGAATGGAAAACCCGCTCTATGAGCATTACGACAGGCTCCTGAAGATAGCGAAGAAATACGACGTGACGTTGAGCCTCGGCGACGGACTGCGGCCCGGTTGCATGGCCGACGCGTCCGACAGGCCGATGATTCAGGAGATGATAATGCTCGGCGAACTGGCTGAAAAAGCGGTGTCCGAAGGCGTGCAGACAATAATCGAAGGCCCCGGCCACATGCCTCTGGACGAGATAGCCCCGAATGTGAAGCTGCAGAAATCGGTTTGCAACGGAGCTCCTTACTATGTGCTAGGCCCGCTCGTGACGGATGTCGCGCCGGGATACGACCACATAACGTCCGCCATCGGCGGGGCGATAGCGGCTTGGGCCGGCGCGGATTTTCTTTGTTACGTGACTCCGACGGAGCATCTCGGACTGCCCGGCCCCAAAGATGTCAGGGACGGCGTCATGGCTTCGCGCATAGCGGCCCACGCGGCAGACGCCGTGAAGCTAAAAGACAAGTCATGGGACAAAGAGATGTCGGCGGCGCGAAAGGCTCTCGATTGGGAAGCGCAGGAGCGGCTCGGCATCGACCCGGCGAAATTCGATATCGTCAAACAGGATTTGGCGAAGAAGAAAAAGACATCGGACAAGACATGCTCGATGTGCGGAGAGTTCTGCGCGATGGAAGTCAATTCTAAGCTGGGCGGCGTCTGACGGAAACGAGCGCCTGATTAAATTGACACTCGTTATGCGTTTATATATGATACCCGACGTGGCGCGCCTCTGAAACGCGCTGAAAGGAACGCGACCGATGACTACCCGAATCGAAGTGTACATAAGAGAAGACCTCGTGGACGCCGCAGGCGAAGGCCTAATCAAAGATATCGAAGACTTGAACGTCAAAGGCGCGAAGTCCGTGCGGTTTGTGAGAGTGACAGAGATTGAAGGCGGAATCTCGAAGGGCGAAGCGCGCCGCATCGCCTCCGAGCTTCTCTCCGACCCCGTTTCGCAGAGACATGTAATCGGCGAGGTGTCCGGGCCGGTCGTGGACGGCGCGTGGGTAATCGAAGTGAAATTCAACAAAGGCGTAACGGACACTGTGGCGGACACCACCCTAAAGGGAATCGCCGACATGGGAATCGCAGGAGCGACCGGCGCTAAAACATCCACCAAAGTGGTACTCAGAGGGAAAATTTCCAAGAGCGACGTGGAGAATATCGCCCGGAGGTTGCTGGCGAATTCCGTCATCCAGTCTTTCAGCATTGCGAAAAGTTGAGATTCGTCCGCGCGGCGGCTCAGCCGCTCAATCAACCGGAAGGAAAACATCATGGCTAAGAAAACGGTCAAAAAGAAAACCGAGATGAATATCAAAATCGAAACGGTGGGAATCATCGGGGCCGCCGACGACGAGCTTATTGAAATAAGCCGCTCGCGCCTGCTTTCGCTGAACCTGCTCGAGATGCGCAAGATAGCGGCGCATTACAAAAAGAAGGGCCGCAATCCCACCGACGCCGAGCTTGAGTGCCTCGCGCAGACATGGTCCGAGCATTGCAAGCACAAAGTCTTCAACGGCATCATCGATTACTCTGAAAACGGAAAGAAAGAGCTTATCGACAACCTTTTTAAGTTGACGATACGCAAAGCGACCGAGACCATCCGCAAGAAGCGGGGCGCGAAAGACTGGTGCGTGTCCGTGTTCGAAGACAACGCGGGCGTGGTGGAATTCGACGACGACTGGCACTTCGCGTTCAAGGTGGAGACCCACAACCATCCCTCCGCGCTCGACCCGTACGGCGGGGCGAATACCGGAATCGGCGGAGTCATCCGCGACCCGCTAGGAACCGGGCTCGGCGCAACCCCGATTTTCAACAACAACATATTCTGTTTCGCGCCGCCCGATCTGCCTCACGACAAAGTTCCGAAGGGCATCCTGCATCCGAAAAGAATTTTCAAGGGCGTGGTGGCGGGCGTCCGCGACTATGGCAACAGGATGGGCATCCCGACTATCAACGGCTCTCTCCATTTCGATATGAGGTATCTGGGCAATCCGCTTGTTTATTGCGGGACAGGCGGGCTGATTCCCGTCGGCAAGATGGAAAAGCAGGCGCGCAAAGGCGATCTCATCGTCGCCGTAGGAGGCAAGACGGGACGCGACGGAATTCACGGCGCGACTTTCTCTTCTCTCGAACTCGACCATGAATCGGAAACAACGTCGAGCGGAGCCGTTCAGATAGGCAACCCCATCGTCGAGAAAAAGGCGATGGACGTGATTCTACAGGCAAGAAAACTCGACCTTTACGACTGCATAACCGACTGCGGAGCAGGCGGATTCTCGTCTGCGGTCGGGGAAATGGGAAAAGACACGGGCGCGGAGCTTCAGCTTGAAAAAGCGCCTCTCAAATACGGCGGGCTGGCTCCATGGGAAATACTCCTTTCAGAGGCGCAGGAGCGGATGGTTCTGTCCGTGCCCCCGAAGAACCTCGCAAAATTCATGAAGCTGTGCGAACGCGAGAACGTTGAAGCAGTCGTCATCGGGAAGTTCACCGACACCAAGCGGTTCGTGGTGAAATACGAAGGCCGCATGGTGGCGGACCTCGATATGAGCTTCCTGCACGCGGGAGTACCGAGATATCCGAGGCCGGCGGTGTGGAACACTCCGAAACACAGCGTGCCGAAAGTTCCCGCGCCCGCAAACCTTACGGCAAGATTGGAAAAAGTTCTTTCCATCTACAACGTGGCGAGCAAAGAGTGGGTGGCGCGGCAGTACGACCATGAAGTTCAGGGCGCAAGCGTGCTCAAACCGTTTGTCGGAGCCGACAACGACGGTCCGTCGGACGCAGCCGTCATCGCTCCCGTATTAGGCTCTCCGCGCGCAATCGTCGTCTCGAACGGCATTGCAATCAGGTACGGCGATATTGATCCTTACTGGATGGCGGCGAGCGCTATCGACGAAGCCGTCCGAAACGCCGTCGCGGTTGGCGCGGACATCGACCGCATCGCGATTCTGGACAACTTCTGTTGGGGCAACCCGGACAAACCCGACAGACTCGGCGATCTGGTGCGGGCTTCACGCGCCTGCTTCGATGTCGCCGTTACTTACGGAACTCCATTCATTTCTGGCAAAGACAGCTTCTACAATGAGTTTGCGGTGGAGGGCGACACCATAGCGATTCCGTCCACTCTGCTTATCTCCGCCGCAGGCATAATCACCGACGCGCGCAAAGTTGTTTCGATGGACTTCAAGAGCGCCGGGAATTTGGTGTACGCGCTGGGCGTCACATACGACGAACTGGGCGGCTCTCAGTATTACCAGACGCTCGGACACATCGGCAACGACGTGCCGAAGTTGAACGCGCGCGAAGCGAAGAAGATGTACAAAGCTCTCGGCGCGGCGATTAAAAAAGGCTTGGTTAGAGCTTGTCACGACGCGAGCGACGGCGGGTTGGCTGTTGCGCTGGCTGAATGCGCGTTCGCGGGAGCGCTTGGCGCGCGGATCGACGCCCGACTCCTGCCCAGAGATAAAAACGTAAAAACCGATGAATCGCTGCTCTTCTCCGAATCGAACAGCAGGTTCATCGTCGAAGTGGAAGCTGGCAAAGAGGATGAGTTCGCCGCGCGATTCAAAGGATTGCCGTGCGCGAAGATAGGCGAAGTGACAGACAAAAAGCGGCTAGTCGTTGTTGGATTGAAAGGAAAGCCTGTCGTCGACGCGGACATCCGCAAACTGAAGGCGGCTTGGCAGTCGACGCTGGCGTGGTGAGCGCGCCTCGGCCATTCGGCAAACTACGGGAGACATCACAATGAAAGACGTTAAAGTTATCGTGCTTCGCACAGCCGGAACGAATTGCGACAAGGAGACGGTTTTCGCTTTCGAGCTTGCCGGCGCCAAAGCGGACCTTGTGCATATCAACGAGATATCGCGCGGCGAAAAGAAACTCGACCGCTACCAAATTTTGGCCATCCCCGGCGGTTTCTCCTACGGCGACGACATTTCAGCCGGAAGGGTGCTCGCCGTCGAGATGATGAACAAAATCTCGGCTCAGGTCGATAAATTCGTCGCCGACGGCAAACTCGTCATCGGCATCTGCAACGGGTTCCAAGTCCTTGTGAAGACCGGACTTCTGCCGGGTTTCAACGCCGGAGAAGCTGGTTCCGGCGCGGCAAAACAAAGCGTCACTCTCTTCGACAACGATTCAGGCAAATTCGATTGCAGGTGGGTCCATCTCAATCCCGTCGAGGGAAATGTGTGCGTGTTCACTCAAGGCATTGAAACCCCGATTTACCTTCCGATCGCGCACGGAGAAGGCAAGCTGATTTTCGACAACGAAAAAACTAGAGACAAACTGCGCGCGGCGAAACAGGGCGTGTTTAAGTATTCAGACGCTGCCGGGAAACCCGGCCCGTATCCCATAAATCCCAACGGTTCGGAAGACGATCTTGCGGGGATTTGCAACGCGACCGGCCGCGTGTTCGGCCTGATGCCTCATCCGGAGCGCCATGTCCTTTCCACTCAGCATCCGAGATGGACTCGCGGCGAGGCCTCCGAGCGCGGCGACGGGTTTGCGATATTCCGCAACGCAGTCGCTTTCGCTTCGATGGAGTTATAAACCGAATCCATCATTAGAATTCGGGAGCGATAAAAGCCTCGGCGCTTTCGTTTCAACGGCTTTAAAATATATCTATCCCAATCATTATCCCTGTTGTATATTATCTTGTGAATGACAAATTGACATTAATCAGTCTAATGGTTGCCTTACATTGAAGAGCGATATCGCGGCGACACGGCGCAGGGAAAGCAAGCTTTGGGCTTTGATATTGATTGAAATAGCCGTTTGTTTCGCAGTCATGTTCGCAGCTCTTGCGGCAGGGTGGAGCGGACGCGATTACATAAAGTTCTTTCTTCTATTTCCAATCTATCAAGCCGGCAGCGGGTTCGGCCTCAAGGGCGGAATATCCACGGGGATAATAGTGACGGTTTTGTATCTTTTGTACGCGCCGGTAGAGCCGTTCCACGTCAACAGCGCGGTGGGCGTGTTGGTCATTATCCCAATGCTTGTGTTTTTGAATCTCCTCGGCGTCTTTTCAGGTTGGGCGGTAGGCAGAGGCCGCAAGGCCAACAAAGACGCAGAGACCGCTTCCGAAGCAATGCTGACCATAGGAGGCTCGACCACGGAGCGGGATGTGATGATGCGGCTGGCAGAGCAGACGGTCAGGCTCACTGGCGCGGAGGCTGCGGCGGTCGTTCTGAATCCTTCTGATGATTCGGAAGTTTCGTCCATTCCGCCTGTTATATATCATGTGGAAACCGGTTTCGCTGATTTGCCGACCTTTGACGAAACGCATCCGCTTATGAGATGCGCCTCGGAAAACAAGTTGTTCTCATGCAGCACGGCGGACGCGGATGAAAGGTTTATTCAGAGCGGCGACACAGGGATCAAATCAATGCTGGCCGCTCCTATGCGCTCAAAGAACGGCGTGACAGGCGCTGTGGCTCTGATGAACAAAAGCGACGGCGCTGATTTCGACGACGAGGACGCGGCATTCATTCAACTGGCTGCGGACGCCGCGGCGGCGGTGGTCGCCAACATCGGGCAGGAGCGCAGAAGACAAGAGGAGTTGGCGCGCGAAAAAAGATCCAAAGAGTTGTTCTCAAGATTCGTTTCGTCGTCAGTGGCGGAACATGTGTTGTCCAACCCGGACCTGCTGAAAAGCCGCCGCCAGTTGATTACAATTCTTATTACCGACATCAGGGATTTTACGACAATTTCAGAGAGGATATCACCTCAGGAGCTTGTCCGCAGACTGAACGAATATTTCACCGTCATTGTCGATGTGGTGTTTAACCGCAACGGCGCTATCGACAAATACATAGGCGACTGCGTGGTGGCGTACTGGGGCGCCCCGGCTCCGGATGAAAGACACGCCGAAAACGCCGCGCTCGCCGCGCTCGACATCCTTGCGGCGGTCGAAGACCTGAACGCAAAATGGGCTTCTGAAGGAAAAGAGACCTTCAGGACGGGAGTGGGCGTGCATACCGCAGAGGCGCTTGTCGGCAACGTCGGCGACAACAGAAAAACCATGTTCACCATCATCGGCGAAGAGGTCGACAAGGCCATGCGGACGGAATCCCTCACCAAACGGCACGGCGCGAAACTGCTGGTCACCCGCCAGACCGCCGATTTGATATCGGACAAGTTTGACATAGAGATAATCGACAAAACCGTCGCCGCGAGCGACGACGAATTGTTTGTGATAAAAGGTATGAGGATATGAATTACTATTACAGAAAAACGGAAGCTTATTACGAAGGTTTCCAGAAGATGTCTCTGTTTACCGAGCCATCTTTTCGCGCATCGGCGTTAGTCTTTGCGGCAGCTTTTACAGTATCGGCAATTGTCTTTACTTTCTCTGAAGGGCAGGCGAGAGAAGCGACGGGAGCAATCGTTTCTTTGTTTATCGCTTGCCCGGCGGCATTGGCTTCCGCAGGCGGAATGTCTCCTGCGGCTTGGTTTAGGTTTATTGTTTTTGCGGGTTTCGCCGTATTTGCGATAGCAGGGAGCATTTTTATTGCGCCCTCGTTTCTGCTGTTCGCGTTGCCTGCTTTCCTGTCGCTGGCGGCCCTGATTAAATCCGCGCCAAAAACATTCTCCTGTCTCGGATATGCGACAGCTTCCGACTTGAAGAAAGAAGCTGCTTTCTCCTTATTGACTGCGGCCGTATTTATAACAGTGACATATTTTTTCATAAGCAAAGCGCGAGGAGCCTCGGTTTCTTTTCCTTCGCCCGCACAGCTTGTTTTCTATCTGGCAGTTAATATCGCGGTTTATGGGCCTATATTTGGGATAATCTACGGTTTGTTAACCCGCGACCTGTTAGACCGCAGATACGAGCTTTCTGTTCCTGTTTTGCTCAACACTCTCTTCGTCTTCTTAATGTGGGTTCCGAATGTTATCGGAAGCAAAGACCCAGTGACGGCTTTCATCGGCTCCCTTGCCGCCTGTCTGCTAACACAAGTGACTCTTACTATGGCTTTCTATTTCTGCCGTTCCACAAGGATGGTTTTTTTGTCATATCTGCTCTATTACCTGTTTTATAAATCGCTGGTCTATTGAGGCGCAAACGATGAGCTTAGGCTCGGTTGAACTTGAAAAAACATTCTCTGAATTGCGACTAAAAGAAGGGGCTTCTCTTGAACGCAAAAAGTTCAGCCCGTTCAGCGACCCTGTTTTCATCCGCGCCATCATTCTGCTTTTCGTTTATGGATGCGTTTCAGGATTCATGGTTTTTATGCATAAAGCAGGATTATTTGAAAGACAGGTTTCCGACTGCTATGCGGTCGCGTTGCATCTGATAATATTCATAGGCGGGCTGGCGGTTTTCGGCGCGTTAAATATCCGACGCGCGGCATTGATCCTGATCAGCATACCCGGTTTTCAGTTGTGGGAATACTTTTTCTATGACACCCCTAAATTGTATGTTTTTTATCCGGCGTTTGCTTGTTGGGTCTTTTTTTATCTTGCCGCATCCGACCCCGATCTTATGGCAAAATTCGGGATGCGAAAAGGCAGAATAACTGCCGACATTGCTAAATCGGCTCTTGCCGGATGCGTCGTTCTTGCGTACACAGTCATCTTCGTCTCCAACTGGGGATTTCCGGTGAGTTTTGATTTCTGGAAAGTCGCCCCTCATTTTGCCGTTATGTGGTCTCAGGCTCTGATTCTTTTTAGTTTCATTTACGCCGTCTGGAACAGGCAAGACGAAAGAGGGCTGACAACCGTCGGAACGACCGCCATCCTGCTGACGATGATTTCAGCCGCGCACATTCCTTACTTCGCTTTTTTTTCCTTCCTCGGCACGATACCCATTCAGTCTATCATAGGAGGATTCATAGCGGAGGCGCTCCTGATGACTCTTGTTATGAGCCTGACTTTTAAGAGGATGCGAACATCGTTTGCGGTGTGTTTTGTGATGTCGGCAATGAACGAAGTTTTGCTTATGGCGGGAATAATATGAAGCGAGTCGGGCTGGTCGCGGCAACGTCGCTGGCGGCGTTGTCCATAATCGCATTTACCACGTGGTTCAACTTTCCGATGGAAGAGTGGGCGCGTCCGCTGGTGGTAGTCCCGGTCGCTCTCTCCGGACTTTATTTCAGAAGAACCGGCTCTATTCTGACGTCTTTGCTGTTGTTGCTGAGCCTCTCTCCATTTTTCATTCTTCAGTATTCAAGAGCGACGAGGTCCGGAACGAACTTCGTTTTTGCCTCTTTCGTTCTAATGGGAGCCGGCGTTTATCTCGGCCATATCCTCAAGACGATAAAAGAGAGCAGGGAAAACGTCTCCGGCATCATAGACGCGATGAAAAAGTTTCAGGACAACCCTGACGAAGATTCGTTGTTGGCTGCGCTGGAAGATAACTTCGCCCATAGAGCGAGCGCGGCGAGCGCGGATGTTTTCCTTTTCGACGGCCTCGGCAAACTGCGGCCTCGCGGCGAACTGTCTGCCGAGCCTCTTCCTTCAGACCACCTGTTTTATGAAGTCGCAAGGTCAGGCCGACTTTTTGTAAGCCGCTTCACCCACAGCGACCCCCGCCTCGAATACTGCGGTCCCTCCGACCTAAGCGCGCAGTTAGATTTCCTAGCGGTATTCCCTCTCATCTGGAGCGGCTCGGTCAAAGGAGTCATTGCCGTCGCAGACAGTTCGGCGGAAAGGTTCGGAGCGGACATGGTTTCTTATCTGTCTTCGATAAAAAGGGCGATGGAAAGCTCTATAGAACACGCCGAACTTTTGAAAACCACCATCAATCATGAAATAAACAGAGAGAGGATTCTGGACACATTTTCTTCTTACGTCTCAAAACGCGTCGCTGAACAGATTCTCAAGGACCCTGACAAGCTTGACCTCGGAGGCAGCAGCGCTTGGGTGACTGTGTTTTTCGCCGAAGTCGTCAATTTTCGCGAGTTGTCAAAGAGCATGGACGCCGCTCTTCTTCTGGATATGCTCAGCGAATATTTCTCAATGGCGATGGACTCGATTTTCGAACTGGACGGAACAATCGACAAGTTCATCGGAGACAACATAATGGCGTACTGGGGCGCTCCGCTGCCCGACCCGGACGGCGAAAGCAAAGCTGTCGAATGCGCTATCAGGCTGCGCGACGGATTGGCCGCGCTCAATCGCGTATGGGCGGAGCGCGGGCTGCCGGAATTCAATGTGGCCATCGGCGTCAATTCCGGCAATGTCGTCGCAGGCAACATTGGCAGCATCAGGCGCATGGAATACACCGTCATAGGCGACACCGTGAATCTGACTTCGCGCATAAAGTCTCTCTCGTCGTCGAGCCGCGAGGGCGTCCTTGTCGGAGAAACCGTCTATCAGAAACTCAAAGACCATTTTCAATTCGGTCCCAGCCGCCGCGTCAACCTCAAAGGCAAAACCGATGAAGTTTCCGTGTATGCCTTAAAAACCTGATCATTTTGAATTATCCCGAATCCGTCGTTAGGATTCGGGAGCGTTTTTTCAGAGCGGATGAAATACGAGGCGCAAGGCGCATTTTTGCAGTGAATAGAACATAAGGTTCATGAACAAAAAATGTGGCGGCAACGAAGCAGTTTGCCGCTATGAAAATCGCCCCGGTTCGTCGGTTCTATCGACGAATTCGGGATTATAAGTGTTGTCTATTAAGAATCGCTAAACGAAGCGGCGATGTCTTTTCCTTAATTCAATCTCAATATAAGAAATATTTTTCGCGCAGTCGGCGGAAATATTCTTCGCCCGGACGCCATGAAGCCGCGATATCGCGAGGGTCGCGTCCGGCCTCGATATCCTTGCGAACCGTGTCGGAGCCGAATATCAAATCTATGGGCAGTCTGATGTGCTCGTATTCGTATGGCGGTTGTTTCCATGCGAATTCTGAAGGGGACTGCGCCCTGATATCGGAGAGAAGACAGAGCGCGGCTTCAAGAGGGCGGAACGCGGCGGCGTCGATAACATGCGTCTGAACGCCCCCGCAACGCTTGCCTGCCCATTTGTGAAAAGTCGGCTCGAACCAGCATTCGCGGAACAGCGTTCCGGGCAGCTCGCGGGCGTTGAGTCCGTCCGCCAGCGCTCTCGCGTCAGCCCACGGCGCTCCCACAAGCTCGAATGGCCGCGTCGTTCCTCTGCCTTCGGACACATTCGTCCCTTCGAATATGACCCCGCCCGGATACACCCTAGCCGTGTCCGGCGTCGGCATATTGGGGGAGGGGAGAACCCACGGCAGACCAGTCTGCTCGAAGGTCATCTCCCGCCGCCATCCTTCCATTTTCACAATTTCCAAGTCGCAGCCGATTCCGAATTCAGATTTGAACATAAGCGCCAGTTCGGCGGTGGTCATGCCGTGCCGCATCGGGATGGGCAGTAATCCGACGAACGATGAAAATTCAGAATCGAGAGGAGCGCCCTCGACTTCAAGCCCCCCTATAGGATTCGGCCTGTCGAGAATAACGAACTTCTTTCCGAGACGAGCGCACGAGCGCATCGCAAGCGCCATCGTCCAGATAAACGTGTAAACTCTCGTGCCGACGTCCTGAACGTCGAAAACCAGAACGTCCGCGTCAGAAAGCATTTCAACCGTAGGCTCGCGGGTCTCTCCGTACAAGCTGTGGGCGGGAATTCCAAGCTTTGGGTCGGTGAACCCCGACCACTCGATCATGTTGTCCTGAGTTTCGCCCCTTATGCCGTGTTGCGGGCCGAAAAGGGCGGTCAGCCTGAATCCGAAATCGGCGGCGCGTCCCGCAAACACGTCCGCCGCGTGTATACATGAGGGATTGATGGAGGCAGGATTGACTATCAGCCCAACGCGAGCGCCGGCGAGCTTTCCAGCCGCGCCTCCGCTTTTGAAAAAGGTCTCAAGCCCGGTTTTTACCATGTGCGATAATCCAAAAAAGTCACAACAACACAATTATCAAAAACAGACGCTCTTCGGAGTCATATAGCATGGAATTATTTGAAGCATTAGCGAACTATAAGCCGAGAGCTTTTTTCAGAGCCGCGGCCTTGTCTGTTTTTTCCCATGTGAAATCCGCGTCGTCCCTCCCGAAGTGGCCGTATGAGGCGGTCTTCGAGTATATCGGCCTTCGCAGATTCAGCTTGTCTATTATCGCGGCGGGCCTGAAATCGAGCGTAGCGAGAACCGCTTTCTCTATCTTCTCGACAGATACCTTTTCAGTTCCGAATGTTTCGATGTGAACTGACACGGGCTTTGCCACGCCGATGGAGTAGGCGACCTGAATTTCGCATTTGTCCGCGGCGCCCGCCGCGACGATATTCTTGGCGGCGTATCTGGCCATATAAGCCCCTGAGCGGTCCACTTTCGACGGGTCCTTGCCTGAGAACGCGCCGCCGCCGTGCCTTCCGTATCCGCCGTATGTGTCCACGATTATCTTTCGGCCTGTCAGCCCTGTGTCTCCCATCGGGCCGCCCACGACGAACCTTCCCGTCGGGTTTACCAAGAGCCGCGTCCCGGACGTCATCATCTTTTTGGGTATTATTTTATCAAGCACGAACTTCTTCATATCGGCTTCGATCTTCGACAGCGAAACAGCCGGGCTGTGCTGTGAAGAAAGTATCACTGTGTCCACCGCGACAGGTTTGCCGTTTTCGTAAACGACTGTGACTTGGCTTTTGCCGTCCGGGCGCAGGTACCCCATTGTGCCGTTGCGGCGGACTTGCGACATTCTCAGGCAAAGCTTCTGCGCCAGAGATATCGGCAGCGGCATCAGTTCCTTGGTCTCATTGCAGGCGTATCCGAACATCATGCCCTGATCGCCTGCTCCCTGAAGGTTGTATTGGTCTTCTTTCGAGAGGGTCTTTTTTCTGCGCACTTCAAGGGCTTTGCTCACGCCCATGTCGATGTCGGGCGACTGTTTGTCAACGGCGACGATCACGCCGCACGTGTCGCAGTCAAACCCGTAGTCCGCGTTGTCGTAACCGATTTTCCGGATGGTTTCGCGCGCGATGCTCGGAATGTCCAACTGGGCTTTAGTGGTGATTTCGCCCGCAACAAGGACAAGACCGGTCGTTATGGCGGTCTCGCACGCCACGCGGCTGGATTTGTCGGCGGCAAGCGCCGCGTCCAGCACCGCGTCGGATATGTGGTCGCATATTTTGTCCGGGTGGCCTTCCGTTACCGATTCCGACGAAAAAAGATGTCTCTTCACAGTTGTTCAGCTCCTTGTTTTTATTTATCGCTCATATCCCTAAGTCGGGCGATGGATTTCTCAAGCTTTCCGTGCGTCCCATCAGCATTTGCCATGGCGTCACGTTATAAACATCCCAAGCGATTGAAGCGCCGGGAACTATCATCATCGCGAAAGAAGACTCCGGCAGGTAATACAGAAACACCGACAGGACGAATCTTGCGATCCCCCATCCTGCCGCGCCCGCGATTATTGCTCCGAATACGCCTTCCATTGATTCGATAAAAGTTATTCGGGAATAGCCGTATAAGAGAAATCCGCCAACGGTGAACGCTGCTGTGATTCCTATGAAAGTCCAAACGTACGCGCCCTGAGTGGCTCCCTGATCGACCATTCGTTCAACGAATGAAGTCGCAAAAATCATTCCAAGCAAAAGCATGATGCTTCTGACCGCGCCGAGAAAAGCGCCGCACGCGCAGAACGCCAATATTATTGCGATAGACACGTAATCAGCCGCGCTCATACCCTGCCTCCGTGAAGCGTCATCGGATATATACTCCGATGTGCCGCCGTTTCGCTAAAAAAACCATAACGGCACTATTTTAGCACATTTAATTGGGACAATCCAAATAAACTAACACGCTCCCGATGGGAGCGAGCCTGAATCAAGCTTGTTTTGCCGGAAAGGATGGAGCAAGGCGGCGCGCCTTAGAGACGCGCCGCCCGGAACTTTCCAGCTTACGCGCCCAGTATGGGCTGCAGCTTCATGGCCATCGCCATGTCGCCTTCGATCCGCAGTTTGCCGGTCATGAACGCCGTGGTGGCGTCCATCTCGCCGTTCAGGATCCCCGACCAGTCTTCAGCTTGAACGATGATCTTGCAGGCCGCGTCGTCGCACTCGCCGGCGGCCACGTCCATCGCTCCTCCGCCCGGGAAATCGACGCTCCACGCGCCTCCGCCATCGCCTTCGATCACGAACAGGTATTTTCCGCTCATGCTCTCAGCTTTGCTCGGATCCGCGCTGAACTTCGCCGGCAGCTTTTCCTCGAAAAAACTTTTGATTTCTGACATCGGCAACTTCCTCCCGTTGATTTTTTAGGATTACATTCTATCCAAACCCGGCGTGAAATGGAAATATCCTTGAATATTTTTTTCAAAGAGCCTTTTTCCGGTTTGCCGCAGTCGCCCCCGATGTTCCATGTTTGCTCTCCATTATCTATAATATTCATCGCGCGGCGTTGCCGCCGAGAATTGGAGAGCCGGGATGATCGAAACTCTGAAGTCAGGTTCGCTTTCTATTGAATGCAATGTCGCAAAGGGAGAATATTCCCTAAGAGACGAATCGCGGGGCGAGTATGTTTTCGAGCGCGCCACTTGCGCAGCGGTTTTCGGAAGCGGTTCCGGCGCTCTCCGCTCATCCGACTCCGTTTCCCGCGTCGTTGACCGTTCGGACGGCTTGCTTTCGGTCGTTTACCGTTTTTCAGACCGAAGAATTGAGCTGGCGATTGAATTCGAGCCTCTGGAAGGCGTTTCAGGTTTCGCCGCGGCCGTGTCTCTTCGCAATTGCGGCGACTCCGACATAAAAGGCGCGGATTTGTATCCTTTCGATCTTGACCGGGGCAGGGGAGGCTCCCTGTTCGGCTCGGCGCAGGCGCGGCCTGACTACAGATTCCTGCGCAACGGGTTTCTCACATGGAGCGGCAGCGACGTCAGGAAGTGGGACGAGAAGCTGCCACCCGCGATTCACGACCTTATTCACGACGGCTGCGCAAATCCTGAGGTGAAGCCTCCCGGCGCGCGCGGCCATTTCATAAGCGAATGGCACGGCTTGGCTGCCGACATTGTTTCCGGCCGCTCTCTTGCAGCCGGGTTCATCACGGTTTGCGACAAACTCTCTCAGGTGGAGTTCAAATCGCGCGACGGCCAGTTCCATTTCATGCGCGCGGTCTCAAGAGGCGAGAAGGCTCCGGCTCGCGCAGGCGGCGAACTCCGCTCTGAAAAACTGGCGATTATTCCCGCGCGGGCCGCCGAAGGCGCCGGTCGAGATTCGGGAGCCGCCACAGCCGCCGCCAACGCTTCTCTGCGCTCATACGCCTCGCTCGCCGCAAAAGCGGCTCCGCCTCCCGTCTCTTCTAAGTTCCCGTCTCCCCCCGTCGGCTGGTGCTCTTGGTATTTCTATTACCATCGCATGACCGAGCGGGTCATTTTGGAGAACCTAGAAGCCGCGGTTTCCCTTCGCGACAGGTTGCCTATTGACATCTTTCAAATTGACGACGGCTATGAGCCTGCTCCCGGCGACTGGTTCGACTCCAACAAGAAATTCCCGCATGGGCTGGCATGGCTCAACGGCAGAATAAAAGAGGCCGGCTTTCGTCCCGGCCTTTGGCTGGCTCCTTTTTTCGCAACAAACAGAAGCTTGCTGTTCCGCAATCACAGGGACTGGTTCGTCCGGGAGTCCGCAAGCAAGGTCAGGCGGGTTTCGATATGGCCCAACACGGACACATTCGGATGGATGCTCCCTCTCGACACGACCCATCCGGATGTTCTCAAATGGCTTGGCGTTCTCTTCTCAACGATTGTGAACGAGTGGGGATATGATTATCTCAAACTGGACTTCCTGCATAACGGGGCGACCAACGGGCTTCGATACGACCCGGAGGCGACGAGAGCGCAGGCTTTCAGGCGCGGCCTTCAGGCGATAAGGGACGCCGCCGGGCCGGAAACCTACATCCTCGGTTGCGGCATCCCCATCGCTCTCGGTTTGGGCATTGTGAACGCCATGAGGGTTTCCGGCGACACCGGCCCCGAATGGCACAACAAGTTCCTTGCGGATTTCGTCGGTCATCCGGCTCCACCCAGCGCGTTCGATGTCGCCTCGTCGAATTTCTCCCGGCATTTCCTCGGCGGAACATGGGGATGGAACGATCCCGACTGCCTCATGTGCAGGTTCGAGGACACCAAACTTACGCGCGACGAGGTATACACCCACGCGGCGATAGTCGCCTTTTGCGGCGGCCCGCTGTTCATCAGCGACAATCTTTCCAAACTAACCTCCGAATCCATTAGGCTGGCCTCCATGTTGATACCGCCGATGCCTCAACCCGCCGTCCCTGTGGACCTGTTCGACTCGCCCGCAAACACGACTCCGACCACTTTGGTTTATAAATTCGACCGGGAGTTCGACCCTGCGGTCGTAGCGGGCGTTTTCAACTGGTCGGACGCCCCGGCGGACGTTTCCGTCTCATTCGAGCGGCTCGGCCTCTCCGCGTCCGACGAGTATCACGTTTTTGAATTGTGGGAGCAGAAGTATTACGGGACGGCGAAAGGGGAGGTTGCGCTGTCGAAAGTTCCCGCGCACGGCTCAAGGATACTCGCCGCGCGCCCGGCGCGCCCGGAACCATGCCTCGTCGCCGCCACTCACCACTTCACTCAGGGCGGCGTCGACCTCGTCTCGCAGAAGTTCGATCCTGCGTCCGGCGTTCTGGAAATGGAGTTCATCGCGCCCGCGGCGCGGGAAGGGCGCGTTTTAATTTCTTGCCCCGCCCCCTTCGTTCCCGACTCGTGCCTTATCAACGGCGAGAAGCGCGAACTGACCCGCGTTTCCGGCGAGGTGTTCTCCGTAGATATGCAATATCGGGATTCAGCGCGCTTGGAATTAAAAGTTAGAAAGAATTCTTGAGCGCGCAGCATAATCAAGTTTCGTGCTTGCCATTATGCCTATCGTTAGTTGATTCGACTCGCGAGAAGCTGAATCGCCACTGAGAGCGAGCATACATCTCCGCGCCGTAATTGTTTTCTTTTACACCGTCATTCTTATTTTTTGCCGTCATTCCCGCGAAAGCGGGAACCCATTTTCAACGATATAAATATAATTGCATCTCTAGGTATTATTCTGTTTTAGAATAAGATTATCGATACTAGCGCGCTCGGCTTGAACTTCGGATTTCCGACATCACTTTCTGGAAACCATCGCCCTGCTGACGATTTCTCTCATGGTGGCGGAGTGGCCGCTTTCGCCTTTGAGCTTTTCCGCCATTATGTTGGTGACTATATCGTCAGTGGCGCGGATTCGGTTGATAAGAACCCGCAGAAGAGATTCTAGCATTTTATTCGAGAGTGCGTCGCCGGCGTTCATAAGCATCTTGAAGTCGCGTCCGTAAAGTTCAAGCACGGTCGAGTTGACCAGAGCTATTCCGCTCGCGGTTCTCGGACTCCCGTCCACAAGAGCCACCTCGCCGAAAAAATCACCGTGCCTTAGCGACGTTATGTCCCAGACCGTTTCCGTGTCGAGTTTTTTTACGATTTTTATCTCGCCCTGCCCGATGATGTACATCGAGTCGCCCCATGCGCCCTCTCGGCAGATGAAATCGCCCTTTCTGTAGTGGCGCTCCTCAACCTTCGTGGCGATTAGCTCCAGCTCATCGTCGGACAAGAATTCAAAAAGCCGGCAATGCTTCAGCGTTTCCATGACGGTCATGACAAGGTCTCCGCCGTTCTCATTTTCATTACTAATATATTATCCTAATCTGAAACGACAATTTTGTAACTGCTGAAAAAGAAATGACATGTCGCGGCGCGCGGGCGGAGCGGCGGAACCGGGGCGCAAGTCATCCCACCGATTCTTCTCGAAAAATCCGGTTAGACAAAGAGGCGTCTGATGAATAGAATGAGTGAGCGACTCGTCGGTCGATGGAGGAATTGGAAGTTGAACCGCGCTTGTTCATTGTTTGCGATAACATCGACAATAATCGCCGCCGCTTTCTTCTGCGCGAAATCAGCGGATGGGGCGGAGGCCGCTCCCGGCAAATCGGCCGCGCTCTCCCAGCGCCGCATGATTGTCGTTGTCGCCGACCGCACCGGTCTTTCCGACTGGTCTGACCCGGCGCTTGTAAATTTCCGTTCCCTCGTCGAAAAAGGCTCTCTCGGCCTGATGGTGACTAGGACCGACTCTTACCTGTCTCGCGGGGAATCTCGCTCGGCTGAAGTCGCCTCTTTCCTCACATTGAACGCCGGGCTGCCCGCGGGAGGCAACAACAACGGACGTCTGGCGTATGGAATGACCGGGATTTACGAGGGCAGACCCGCCGCTCCGCTCTATTCGCATCTTACGGGCGCTCCCATTCCCGAAGACGGCATCATGAATCTGGGGATAATATCGCTGCTCAGGATGAATCAGGATGGAAGATGGAACGCGCTGCCGGGCGCGCTTGGCGACGCTTTGCGCTCCTCCGGCCTCAGAACCGCCGCAATCGGCAATTCAGACCGATTCGGCGTTCAGGAGCGTTCTGCATCCATCATCGCTATGGACTCCAAAGGCTTCATCGACCACGGCAATGTGTCGGCGGCGATGGTGGAAATAGACCTGTTTTCGGCCACACACTATAAAACGAACTATAAGGCTTTGTTCGATGAACTTGATAAAACTCTCGAAGCAAGCCATTTCATTGTCGTCGATCTCGGAGACGCCGCCCGCCTCGGCAGATTAAGAGACATGATGAGCGACGCGGCTTTTATCGACGCAAACAGGAGAGTTCTTCTCGATTACGACGCTGCTCTTGGGGAGATATCCAAAAAAATCAATCCCGAAACGACCCAGTTGATTTTGATATCTCCGACGCCTCCGGCGAACGCGGCCAAACTCAAGCAGACCCTGACGCCTCTGCTTTTGTACGGGGCAGGCGTCAAAGCGGGGACGGCGCTGACTTCCTCTTCGACTCGAAGGCCGGGCTTGGCGCGCAACACCGATTTCGCTCCTCATGTTTGCGGATTCTTCGGAATCGAGGCTCCTGTCGAGTTCATAGGTTCGCCGTTGTCCTTCGCGGACGTCGGCGGCGTTTTTGATTTCATCTCCGAATTCCACGCGCGCAATTCTTTCGTCGAATCGAGGTTCGACCTTCTAAAGGGCATTGTCGTCTGGCATCTGATCGTGTTGGTTCTGGGATTCCTCACTGTTCTCAGGCTGGATAAAGCGGGAAAATTCTGGCGTTCGGCAATGACCGCAGTAATCCTGTGGACGGCTTCGATGTTTTTCGTGTTTCTCATTCTCGGAGCTTTTCCGCAATTCAGCGAAGCGGCGGATTTCAGCGTCGCTTTTTTTGCCGGAGCCGGGATTGTGGCCGCGCTCGTCTGGCTGGCTCCCGGCGCGGACGGCAAAATGATGGCTCTCTCCGCTCTTTACATGGTCGCTTTGCTCGCCGACCAACTCACGGGAGCCTCTCTAATAAAGAACTCAGTTCTGGGCTATTATCCTCAAATGGGGGCCAGATTCTACGGAGTCGGCAACGAATACATGGGAATAATGATTGGAGCGCCGCTTGCGTTTTTCGGGCTTCTTCTGGACAGAGCGAAGTCCGCTCAAGGATTTATCAAATGGGCTATGGCGCTGGTTCTCGCCGTGTCCGCTTTTGTGATTGGCGCGCCTTTTATCGGCGCAAACTTCGGCGGATTGATATCGTCGGTGTTTGCGTTCGCTCTCATGGCGATGCTGGCGTGGAACCTTAAACTGTCGTGGAAGACCGTCATCGCGGCGGGGCTGTGCGTGGCGGCGCTCGCCGGGCTGGCGCTTTCGGCGGACTATCTTCTGTCGCGGGACGCGTCGCACGTCGGCAGTCTTGTCGGCAGAGTTGTGGAGGGCGGCGGCCCTCAGGAGTTTTTCATTGTGGCCGGACGAAAACTGGCGGTGAACTTCAGGCTGTTGCGCGTCAGCTTCTGGAGCGCCCTATTCATCGGCTCCGTGGCTGTCGCTCTGTCGGCACACTACTTCCCGGCGGAACGCGTCAAATCGCTCTTCTCCCGACAGGACTTCTTTAGAAAAGCGTATCTCGCGGCTCTCGGCGGAGCTCTCGCCGCTTTCGCGGCCAACGATTCCGGCATAGTTCCCGGAGCCACCACGCTCATGCTTCCGACCGCCGCTCTTTTCATCATGCTTTTCAACGGCGAATCACGCAAGGACACTAAACCTCGAAAGCGTAAATCATGACAATCGGCGAATTTCAGGAAACCATACGAAAGATATATTTCAACAAGGACAACGAGCGCGGGCTTGACGGAACATTTTCGTGGTTTATAGAGGAAGTGGGTGAACTGTCCCGCGCGATGAGAAACAAAGACCTGCCCGCGATGAAAGAAGAATTCGCGGACGTTCTCGCATGGCTGGTCAGCATGGCCTCCATCTGCGGAGTTGATATCGAGTCGGCGGCGATGGAAAAATATTCCGCCGGATGCCCCAAATGCGGCTCTTCCCCTTGCGCCTGCCCCGCAGACAGACGCGGCTGAATATCATCATTCTGATTCTTCACATATTGGCGAGCGAAGACCCTATCGTAGGGGCAACCCTTGCGGTTGCCCGAAACAACAAGGCGGGGGCAAGCCTTGCGGTTGCCCGAAACAACAAGGCGGGGGCAAGCCTTGCGGTTGCCCGAAACAACAAGGCGGGGGCAAGCCCCGCCCCTACGATTGGCGCTATTATTGGTTCATTAAAATCCCTTTGTTTTAAAAGATACAAAAAATATGTTGAGATAAATATTTATTCTGTTATGCCAAACCATATTCATTTGATCGTTTCTATATTGGCGAGCGAAGCCCCTATCGTTACATATTGGCGAGCGAAGACCCTATCGTAGGGGCAACCCTTGCGGTTGCCCGAAATAACAGGGCGGGGGCAAGCCCCGCCCCTACGATTGGCGCAATTATTGGTTCATTAAAATCCCTTTGTTTTAAAAGATACAAAAAATATGTTGAGATAAATATTTATTCTGTTATGCCAAACCATATTCATTTGATCGTTTCTATATTGGC
>Ga0116149_1001260_pt1 | contig 30909 bp, 22 predicted proteins | sample AD_UKC057_MetaG_FD_89787 | JGI IMG/M metagenome (GOLD analysis project Ga0116149, IMG submission 89787) | Active sludge microbial communities of municipal wastewater-treating anaerobic digesters from USA - AD_UKC057_MetaG | ecosystem: Engineered > Bioreactor > Anaerobic > Digestate | place: USA...
AACGTCGTGAGACAGTTCGGTCCATTTCCACAATGAGTGTGGAATCCTGAGAGGACTCATTCCTAGTACGAGAGGACCGGAATGACATAACCTCTGGTGTACCAGTTGTTCCGCCAGGAGCACTGCTGGGTAGCTATGTTGTGATTTGATAAATGCTGAAAGCATCTAAGCATGAAGCATACCTCAAAATTAGGGTTCATTCCGCTTTACGCGGACGCAACTCCTGGGAGAATACCAGGTTGATAGGCTGCAGGTGTAAGTGCAGTAATGCATTCAGCCAAGCAGTACTAATGTTAGCGAGCTTAAATTTATCTGTTTAAAGATAAAATTGAACTTATGACTTTTTGTTCAGTTTTTGGAGAATCTTTTTGCGGGATATCTACATTTGCCGAGAAAAGATTTGAAAAATATTGAAAATTTATTGTGAGTGTCATCCCGGTGATGATTGCGGTGGGGCTAAACCTCTTTCCATTCCGAACAGAGAAGTTAAAACCACCAGCGCCGAAAATACTTGAAGAAATTTCCGGGAAGATAGGTCGTCGCCGGGATAATGCTTACAATATCTACTTTTGTGGTTATCCGACTCCCTGAATCTCGCCTATAGCACTTCGTACTATAGTCGGATTTAATGGTCGTCGCTCGGATAACGTTTATAATACTTTTACAAAATCCCTTGTTTTAGTCCTCTCATTTATATATAATCCCCTTGTCCTAAAGAGGACGGAAAGGGGGTTTTCATCCGTCTTGGAAATAACGGCTCCGGCCGTTTCTTTTTCTTAAGATGGAAAAACCTAAAATGTCAAAAGCAAGAAAAATTCAAAAAAAAGAATCTGCAATGTCAAAATATCTGACCGATAAAGATTTGCAGATAAAACAACTCCACGTTGGAGATATGGTTGAAGGAGTAGTAGTCAGCTCAAGCCATAAGGAGATTTTAGTTGATATAGGGGCTAAATCAGAAGGAATAATTACGGGTTTGGAATTATCCGAGGCCGATAAGTCTTATAAAAATATTCAGGTAGGTGAGAAAATATCTGCCAAAGTTGCTCAAACGGAAAATGCTCAGGGCTATATTGTTTTATCTCTGAAAAAAGCTGAGAAAGATAAAAAGTGGCAGGATGCTGAAGAGGCTTTCGAAAAGGGTCTAATAATAGATGCAACAGTTATCGAATACAATAAAGGTGGTCTTTTATGTGATAGCTTGGGGTTAAGAGGATTTATTCCTCTCTCCCATTTGGATAGAGTCCACTTCGCCAATGATGTGGCGAAATTTGCTGCCGGAAGTGAAGCAGAGTTAAAAGAGTCTCTGAAAGTTTTATCGGGGAAGACTCTTAGAGTAAAAGTGATCGAACTTGATAAGGACAAAAACAGATTTGTCCTATCCGAAAAGGATGCTCTGGCGACATATAGTGAAGAATCCAGAAAGAAGCGATTATCGGAAATAAAAATAGGAAGTACGTCCGAAGGAATTGTTACCGGTATAATGCCCTTTGGAGTTTTTGTCGATCTCGATGGTGTGGAGGGACTTGTGCACATCAGTGAGATAGCCTGGGAGAAAGTGAGCCACCCATCAAATTATTTTAAAGTAGGACAGAAAATAAAAGTAATGGTTTTGGGAATTGATGAGGAATCAAATAAACTTGCTTTAAGTGTTAAGAAGTTAATACCGAATCCTTGGGAAACCGTAGAGGAAAGATATCCTGTTGGTACAAGAGTAAGGGGGGTAGTTAGCAAAATAGTACCATTTGGTGCTTTTGTAACTTTGGAAAAAGGTCTGGATGGTTTGATACATATTTCAGAGGCGGAAGCTCCCTTAAAAGAAGGTGAAAATGTCAAAGCTGTTGTAATTCAAGTTGATGGGAAGAATCAGAAATTGGCTCTTAGTACGAGAGATCGTAGTCATGATGAACATGATGAAAAGGATGGGGTGAATTTGAGAGCTGGGGTAAAAACAGAGGATTCAGAGGAGAAAGAACCGGAGAAATATGAGAGTGGGAGTGGGGAAGAGCCGAAGGGTGATACGGATAAAGATGCGGAAAGGCATAAAAAGAGTAACGAGAAACCGAAAGAAAAAGAAAAGAACGATAAAAAAGTTAATAAAGTTAATAAAGAGAAAAAAACAACAGTTAAGAAAAGGGATAAAAAAACCAAGGGCAAATAGAAATGGTCATTTAACTGTCACTTTATCTTTTGTCTGGTAGCGTATATTTATGCCAAAATTTAAGACCGTTTATACGTGCAAAAATTGCGGTTATACATCTTACCAATGGGTAGGGCAGTGTCCGAATTGTAGTGAGTGGAATTCATTTGTTGAAGATGTAGTTAGTTTAAAAGAAGCGAAATCCGAGAGCTCTTCTCAAAAATCATATAGTAAACCCATCTACCTCTCGGCAGTTTCTCAAATTCCCCCGAAAAGAATATCGTCCGGAATAGGAGAATTTGACAGGGTTTTAGGTGGGGGTTTTGTCCCGGGACAGGTAATTTTACTTGCCGGAGAGCCGGGTATAGGAAAAAGCACTATTTTAACTGAGATAGCCAAAAATCTAAAAGAATTAAAAATACTTTATGTTTGTGGTGAGGAGAGTGTTGATCAGTTAAGGATAAGGGCATCTCGAATGGATTACGATGCGAAGAATCTTTTGGTTTTGCCTGAAACCAACGTTGATGTGATATTGAATACTGTTGAAAACGACAAAGAGATAGGGTTGGTAATTATCGATTCTATTCAAACCCTTTTTTCTGAGGATTTATTAGGATCTCCCGGTTCTTTGGTCCAAGTTAGAGGTTGTTCACAAATACTGACAAATGCTGCCAAAAAGAGCAATGTTCCAGTTGTTCTGGTCGGACACGTGACAAAGGAAGGTGTTGTTGCCGGACCGAAAGTCCTTGAGCATATCGTTGATACCATTTTGTACTTAGAGGGAGATTCCCAGCATTTATTCAGAATATTAAGAACCAGTAAGAATCGTTTCGGAGCCGTTTCCGAAGTTGGGATTTTTGAAATGGGGGAGAATGGTATGAAAGAGGTAAAAAATCCATCCGAGCTTTTTCTGGAACAGCGCCTTTCAAAATCTCCCGGATCGTGCGTTACAGTGGTAATGGAAGGGCAACGACCTTTGCTTTTTGAAATTCAGGCTTTGACGGTACCAACATCTTTCGGATACCCTAGAAGAACTTCAAGTGGATTCAGCAATACGAGACTTCAAGTTTTGATAGCGGTTTTGGAAAAAAGAGCCGGTTTTAATCTGGGCAATTACGATGTTTATGTAAACGTGGCAGGTGGGTTTAGAGTTAACGAATATGCGGCTGATCTGGCTGTTTGTCTGGCAATTGCCTCTTCTTTAACTAACAAACCTGTTAGAGAAGATGTTGCAGTTTTTGGGGAGTGCGGTTTGAGCGGAGAAATAAGACGGGTTTCTTATCAACAGAAGAGAGCGGATGAAGCAAAAAAGTTAGGGTACGAAAGAGTAATAAGTTCCGATAATGTAAAAAATGTTTCCGAAGCAATTAAGAAATCTCTGATTTAGAATTTAGTCAGAGATCCGAATCTTACTGCAGTAACTTTAAATTTCCAGTAGTTTATAGGTAAGTCTCGATCTATTTGTTTCTATTTGTTGGTCGTTTTTTTCTTGAGTAGTATTTTCTATCTTTTTAACCTAAAATTGAATAAGTGGCGGAAAAAAATAAAGAAAGTAAAGAAAAACAAAAGCCCGAAATAAAAAGACCTTCTCTAAAGGAAACTAAACTTACGGCGAGGATTATTTATGCGGTGGTTTTCGTTGGACTGGGGTTTTTAATTTCAAGAAATTTATTCTTCAAGGAATTACCGTTTTTTGGCTATCATATAATTGCTGAGGTTTTGATGGCGTTTGCCGTGGGTGCATTTGGATTCTTCGTCTTTCCATTGATTTTAATGTATCTGAAATACTGGATCGAATCTCTCATTGTATCGGCAGTTTCAAAAATTGTGTCCGATTTTTGGGATCAGCAGTCAAAAAGAATTCAGCAGGCGCGTCGGGAAAAACAGCGTCTAAAAGCGGATGAAAAAAGTATAAAAGAAAAGCAGGAGATGGAAAACGCGATCCTTTTGGATACATCAGTCTTAATAGACGGTAGAATTCTGGATATTGTAAAAACGGGTTTTTTAGATAGGTCTTTCATAGTACTGCAAAATGTAATAAATGAACTTCAGAAACTTTCTGATAGTAAAAATAAAGTGAAAAGAGAGCGGGGGAGAATGGGTCTTGATGTTATAAAGGAGTTAAAGAAAAGAACCTGTGTTGTTGTTCCCGATATAAAGATTAAAGACAAAGATGTTGACGGTTCTCTTGTGGAGTATGCAAAAGAGAAGAAAATAAAACTAATGACTTTGGATTTTAATCTCAATAAGGTGGCCAAAGTATCCGGAATAACGGTTTTAAACATTAATGATCTTGCCAATGCCTTGAAGAGTGTTCTAATTCCGGGTGAAAGAATTTCTGTGAAAGTAGTTCAGGAAGGAAAAGAAAAAGATCAGGGAGTCGGGTATTTAAATGACGGAACGATGGTTATTGTTGAAGGCGGATTTCAAAAATTGGGTCAGGATGCGGAAGTTGTTGTAGTTAAGAATATCCAATCTTCGGCGGGAAAAATCGTTTTTGGAGAAATTGCAAAAAGGAGCGAAAGAGAATCTAAAGATGCTTCCGAAAATATATCTATCGGAGAGAATGGTACTGAAACAGAGAGTACTCTTGATAAATAATCCCAAACATTAAAGGTTTTGTAATTTCAGAACAAAAAAAACATTCCACAAAGAGCGACATATGAAGCGCTGAGCGTAGAATGTTTTTAGAAGCGTGATTCCACCAAAAGGTAGAATGATGTCATGCCCCCGAGCAGGCGAAGCATGAGAGCTTGCTTAAAAAATACTTTATACTAATAGAAAACTTTAACAAGCGATGAAGGTTGAGAAATTATACTGGCGATATTGATAACTTAGCAAAAAAATAAACCCATTCCAACGTACATTGTTGGTTATTATGTGTTTACATATATACGTATATATGGTATACTGTTAAAAACCTAAATCCTATAAGATGAAAATCTCTTGTGGATAAGTTTTTAAATTGTGGAAAACAATTATGAAAAAATCTAAAGAAAAGGTAAAAACCACGATAATGATAGAAAAAACCCTCAAAAAATTTGCGCAGGTTTATGCTGTGCAAAATGACTCCACGCTCGGAGAAGTAATCGAGGAAGCTCTGAGGGAGTTTTTGAATAAATAATCGTAGTAAGCGGTAATATTAAACCTATAGCATTGACAAAAGTGAAAAAATAGTGTAGAATCCCTCCATTACAGAGCTGGAGAGAGACTAAGTCTGTGTTTTTCTTTTAGTTCTTCTTCCCGCCCGTGTAAATAAATGGTTCTTGCTCTTATTTTTAAATGAGAGTAAAAACTAACTCTATAAAATTATAGAGTAGAGTACTTTGACAATGTGTGTGGGTAAAACTCCTTAAAGGATTTGGATTGGTCCGCTTTGGGATTCACATTTAAGTGGATCTTGATGCGGACCAACGTCCAAAGCCAAAAAACCCTTAACCCAAAGAAAACGAAACGTTTCCTATTCCGCTTTGCGGAATTGGTGGTGAACCATAGGGCATCTGCTCTGCAGATGAGGGTGAATATAAAGGAGAAAAATGGTTGAAAAAAAGAATGTTGTTATTGAGGGTACCATCGTTTCTGATGGTGGACCTTCTAAGGTCACAGAACCGAAGAAGGTTGTCAAATCCACCCCCAAGACCACCAAAAAGGAGGCCACGAAGAACTCTGCCGTGGCGTCGGGTCGATCGGTTTATTCGACCCTTAATTATAAGGAATTGATGTCTGAGGTGAAGGCGCGGGGGCTAGAATTCGAGGCTAAAGGTTTGACTGACTCTGAGAAGGGTCGCCGGACTCTTCGTAATATCCTAAAGAATGATGACGCGGAAAAAAAGGTCAAACCTCACTTGTTGAGCGAGACCAAGACATCTAAAACCGAAGAAACCGAATTTATTCCTTGGTGGGCATGGGTGATTATAGTTATCACTATAATCTTGGTGGCCGTATTATCTCGACCTCGCCAGCCCGTTGTTAATCTCTCTCCTATTCAGGGGAGCGTTAATCAGTTATCCACGAAAGTGGATTCGTTAGATCAGAGCGTCACTGACCTTTCAGGTCGTATAGCTGCTCTTGAGAAAGTTTCCTCCGTGGAATCTGAAAAAACAGTAGTTCCTGTCACAGATCCCGAAAATGTCTATACTAATTTCGGCCAGTTGGGGACTTTCTACCGTAACATTGATGAGGAAGTTACAAACTTTCACTCTTTAGGTAGAATGATGGAATATGAGTGCAAAGACGGAGAAATCGGGGTTTATATAAGCATAGATAAGGCTAACACTGTCATGGGCGTGGCTAACGAGCATGAGGTAGTAGCTTATGTACCATGTCAAGATACGGGTGTTATTACAGCTTCTACTATTCATTATGGTGGAGAGCCTGGCGCAGAGTTTCAAAGAGCACACTTTGTTGTGCTCACTAAAGAATTGCCAATAACTCCACTCGACGCTTTGATGTTGCTAAAAGCCGAAGAACAAAATCGGAAGGCGCTGTTATTTGATGGCACCGGCAACCTCGTAGAAACTTACCCTGCTAAATAACCGCACACGTTAGTCTGGCCCCTGCAAAATTTATCATTTTTTTGATAATTTTCAGGGGCCTTTCTTTTTGCCTAAAAACCAATATATTAGTATTATTTATTCAATGGAAACTAAAAAATCTTTTCTCAAAAAAATTTTCCAGGATAGACGGAGTACTTACATGGTATTCCTGCTTGTTTTTCATATTGTCTTTTTTACGGTTTTTCATTTTCTAAATAAAAATTATCAGATATGGGATAGCGCCGGACATATAGGTTTGAGTTATCGCATTGCGGATGAAATGAAAAGATTGTTTTCCGGGGCCGAAGGTTCCTCTATAAGTTCGGTTCTGAAAGTATCAAACTATTATCCTCCTTTTGTGCAGATTATCGGTGCTTTAATTTCCCTGATTTTTGGATATAAATCCGTTTTTTTACTGTTGGAAAGCTTAGTTTTTTTCCTCCTATCTATAATTTTTACCTACAAACTGATTTTTCTTTTTTCTAAAGATGAAAAGACTTCCTTTCTGACAGCGTCTGTTTACTCTTTGTTTCCGCAGGTAGTAGATCAATCACATTATTTTCATTTAGACATTCCCCTTACGGCTTTGGTTTTAATGGATCTATATTTCCTTTTTACTTCGGATAATTTTAAAAACACAAAAGAAACTATCCTTTTTTTTATCTTTTTTTCATTCATTCAACTCATAAAATGGACCGGTTTCATATTTCTTATTGTTCCCGTAATAGCAACTCTTTTTAATGGTCTTGTCAGAAAAAATACAGGAAGTGATAAAAAAGAACTAAAGTTAATTTTAAAAAATTTACTGGTTGGATCTGTAATATTTCTGGCCCTCACGATACCTTGGTATTACGTGAATTGGAAGGAACTTATAGCTCAGGTAAAGGTTTTCTCTGTTGGTGAGTCGGACGATCCGAGAGGTTTGAGGGAAAGTTTGCTTTATTACCCTAGAAATGCAATATCCTACCAGATAATGTTTTTGCCTTTTTTACTCTCAATAGTTTCTGTTTTTCATTTTCTAAAGAAGAATTTCAAAAGCGGTATGCTTTTTTTATTTGGTATTGTAATCCCGTGGCTTTTTTTTGTTTTCATAGGAAATAAAAATCTGAGATACACGCTTCCGCTAACCCCCTTTATTGCTTATTTAGTGGCTGATTTACTTATATCCATTTCTAATCCCAGAAAAGACGATTCAAAAATGGGTTTAGCTTCCTGGTTCGTTTTATTATATTTGTTTTTCGCCTCTTTTTTCCTAAGTTTTTCCAGATTACAAAAAGATAATCCCATATTAAAGCCTATCGGAGTTATTTTTACGGGTCCTTTATATAAGACCTGGTATTATGGTGGAGCTTCTTTTTACGCATATAAACCATATAAATATCCTGTAGATGAAATATTGGATTTCATCTATTCTGACGCAAATGAAAAAGAGCAAGCTATCGGAGTAGCAATATTGGTAGATTCGGAAAATATGTCCGCAGCTACCTTTGAGTTGGTTAGACTGGAAAAAGGGTATAGAAATATGTATATGCCTGTTCCTTATTTTCAATTTGAGATTTTCAAATCTGACGAGGAAATGCGGGCCTTTTTTACAGATACAGGTACAAATTATGTGATAACTTCCTCCTATATTGGACCCGAGGGGCTCAGAAATTATAAGGCTTTAGAACAACTTACCAGATTTTTAGAGTCCGATAGAAATAAGATGTTTGAGAAAATAAAGGATTTTATTCTTCCCGATGGGGAAAGTGTCTCGATTTATAGAAAATTAGGGACATTTGAAAAAGAAACATCTACCGAAGGTTGTAGAGTGGGTGTCGGCATAGAAGATGGTATTGAAACAATAAAACTTACTCCGAATCATACTTATCTGTTTTTTACCGGTCATTTTGCCATTCAAGATAAAGTAAAAAGAGATTATGAGCGTGGTGTTATGTATCTTGTGCAGATAGAGAATACTGTACACGAAAGTTATTTAGATATTCACAACTTGCCTAAGTCCGGATCTTCTTTTTGCAGCCTTGAAGGTCTAAATTTAGATGTAATGAATGATATAAAAAGAATACTGACAGAAAAAGATCAATGCGGAGAAGGAGTAGATTGCTATAAGGTAGTTCATGTAAAATGGGGTGTGGGTGACCCCAGTGTTTTAATTACCGAATATACACGGGATAATTTTAATCTCCCAGACCAGTTTTAAATTTAATTTTTATTCATGTTTACTGTATGTGTCTGAATACGTCTGCGAGATAAATATTATCCGAACATACTTTGTTTTCATTGCCAATAAGCAACTTAGAACATATACTTAAACTGTGCAAAAGAAAATTTCAAGTTCCCGCATAATAAGCGTCTTTTTTCCTTTTATATTAGCCACGGTATGTATATTTGTTTGTTATAAAAACTACACCCTCGGAACTTATCTGACAGGTTGGGATACTCTCCATCCGGAATTTAACTATGGTGTTTACTGGAAAAGAATTATTTTCGGTGCGTGGCAGTCACATCAAGGTTTGGGAGCTCCTGCGTCTCAGGCCCATGCTGCCGAAATCCCGAGAATACTATTAATTCAGTTTTTGGATATTTTTTTCGCAAAAAATATTATAAGGTATCTTTGTGCGTTCTTAATGCTGATACTCGGGCCTTTAGGAGTATTTTTCTTTTTAAAGAAAATAATTTTTAAAGAATCAGAGAGTTTATCTTCTTATATCGGGTCTTTTCTAGGAGGTCTTTTTTATCTTTTAAATTTAGGTACTGTCCAGCAATTTAACGTTCCTCTGGAGATGTTTCTTGTTCAATACGCCTTTCTTGGTTGGGCGTTTCTTTTTTTAACAAAATTCTACCTAGAAGGTAATAGGAAGGATTTGGTATGGTTTTCTATCATTACCTTTTTGGGGGCGCCCCAAGCTCATACATCAACGCTTTTTTATGTCTATGTGATGTTTCTTTTTATTTATCTTTTGATGATGATTTTGTTAAGTTTAAATTCCAGAAAAAGTTACTCTGAAAATATTTTAGTAGCTCCCAAAAGAATTTTTATAAAAAGAGGGGCAACTATATTCCTGCTAACTTTGTTAATAAATTCTTTTTGGATGCTTCCTAATGTATATTATGGAATTACACGAGGTTCAGAGATTTCTCAGTCAAAAATACACCATCTTTTTTCCGATGAAGCCTTTCTGGTTAACAAAAAATATGGGGATATAAAGAATATCTCCATATTGAGGAACTTTCTCTTTGATTGGGGGGTTTACACAGAGAGAGGGTCATATGAGAGTCTTTTGATGCCATGGATTATCCATCTTAAAAAACCTCTAGTTTTAGCCTTGGGGTATTTCTTTTTCTTTTTGATATTAGTCGGAGTAATAATTTCCTTATCGAAACGGGATAAATTATTAATTCCATGGATTATCATAGGTTTTTTGAGCGTTTTTTTCATTTTAAATGTAAATCCACCATTTGGAAGTATTTTTGTTTTTCTTCAGGAACATATTCCGTTGTTTAAAGAGTTGTTCAGATTTCCTTTTACAAAGTTTTCCGTTTTTCTTATGTTTGTTTATGCAATATTTTTTGGCTATGCAACTTCGTTTTTAATCTCATGCGTTGAACGGATTCTTTTTGGAGTTTTTCCTGCTTTTATCGGAATTTTATTGTCAGCTTTTCTGATTTATTTTTCATTTCCAGCTTTTGAGGGCTACTTAATAAATCCTGCGATGAGAGTAGATATACCGGACAGATACTTTGAAATGTTTAATTATTTTGATGAAAAGAAAGAATATGGACGGGTACTACATTTGCCGATACATTCGTTTTGGGGATGGGTTACATATTCTTGGGATGAAAAGGGATTGGGATATCAGGGAGCCGGGTTTTTGTGGTTTGGAATTAAACAACCGCTGATTGACAGAGAGTTTGATCGTTGGAATATAGCTAACGAACAACCTTACAGGGAAATATCGACGGCGATTTATTCTCGTGATAAAGAATTACTTCAAAAATATCTGGAAAAATATAAGATTAGGTGGTTAATTTTGGATAAAAGTGTGTTGGCGCCGGGATCAGATAGCAAGGTTTTGTTTCACGGCGAAATGGAGAAGTTATTTTCCGATATGGATTCAGTTAAATTGGCAAGGAATTTCGGTCAGGGCCTCCTAGTTTATGAGTATATTCCCAATAAGGATTATCAGAAAATTGAAAAAATTTATTCGTATCGGGAGTCTTCGAATTCCCTCTATAAGGAATATTCAGATCCTATATATGTGAAATATGGGGATTATATTTCTACGGGTACGCAAACCCATCAGTTTCTGGGTTTTAATTCTGTGGATGAGAATATGGATAGTGGTTTGGTCTATTCCGATGATAATGCTGTGTATTTAAAACTTCCTTATGGTGACAACATTATTGATAGTACAGGGAAAATTCCTGTTTCTTTATATCTAAGAGAAGGTGATAGTAATGTTAAGTTTATTGACATTGTATTTGATAGAGTCTCCGTAGGAGCAGTACCTTTTGAGATAAAAGAAGACGGAGAATATTTCCTGAAATTTGAAAATGACTATTATCCTTTAACAGGGGTAAAAAATAACGAGTTACTTGGAAGTTCTCTAGTTTCCCTTTCGAAGGGCTCCTCATATAGTATTTACAAATTAAATGAAAGCATAAATATAAACGATCTTTTGTACCCAAATCTTGAAAGCTGCAATCCCAGTGAATCTACGGGTTCCTCTTCCTACTCAATATCCAGAATTGATTCGGGTTTTGAAATAGCCGGGAAAAATACATTGGCGTGTGTAACTTCCTCCGTATCCGAATTCTTAAACAAATCCTTTTCCGGTTCGGTGGTTATATCCTTTTCTTCGGATGGACAAATATCGGATCGGGATTTTTGCATGTTAGATAGCGTCTCCGGCCTCTGTATAGATCATTTTGTTGGAGGTGCATATTTTGTTTCCGAAATAAACTCTGATTTTAATAGATATAACCTTAGATTTTTTGCTGATGCGCGAAATTCCCGAAAAGAGGTAGCAAAAAGATATACGGATATAAAGATATTTCCTGTGGAGGAGATATTAAATGGTAGTCTAAGTTATGATGCGTATAAAAATCTGACATTGAAGGGTTATTTAACTTTTTTAAAGAAAGATTATCTTACTGTAAAACCTCGGGAAATTTTTGGAAATAGAAGACCTTGTAGTATAGGTCAGGAACTAAATGTTTCTAATTTTGTAGATTCGGGAAAGGGGATTGTATTCAACTCAACAAAAGGCTCATTATGTGATTCTTATGAATTTCCTTTAGCTTCACATGATAATGGTTATGTTCTCGAGGTTAAAGCCGATTATCTTGGCGGGGTACCTTTGAGACTGTGTTTAACCAATGAATATTCAAAACGTTGTGATATAGAAGTTTCACTTCCGAAAGAAAAATCTGGAACTTATTTTTACTTTGTCCCCTCAATGGGGAGCGGCATGGGATACACCTTAAACATATCAAATTACGTTTTTGGTGATACGATGAGCAAGAACGAGCTTGAGTACCTAAGTTTAATTCCTGTGTCTTACGATTTAATAAAGGGTTTTGAAATATCAGAGCCGAATACAGGTAACAATAATGTCTTCGTTTTTAATGAAGCTTACGATCCCGGATGGCTGGCGTTTTGTGGTATTGCCCCATGTCCTGCCACTCACGTAAAAGTAAATAATTGGGCTAATGGCTGGGTTTTTGAAAATAGCATCCCGGATAATATACATATTTTCTTTTGGCCTCAAATAGGAGAGTTTATAGGATTTTTATTGCTTTTTCTCTCTATGTTTTACTCCTTTGGATACAAGGAGAAAGAGGTATAAAATACTGAAGAGAATTCATCAGCAATAGAAAAGTCCCATAGTATTGACAAACCATAATAAAAAGGTTATAATCTCCTTGTTATGTTTCCACATTCAGTTTTTTGTGTATGGGAACATAGCTGTTTTGTAGAGTACTAAATTTCCTGCCATACTGCTAAATAACATAATTTGACATAGTTCTTATTGTGTTGTTTTGTAGGTAGGTTAAAAAAATGAATAAAAATAAAATAAAATTAATAGGAGGTTTCTTCGTCTTAGCTACTGCTCTAACTCTATCTACTAGAAATGCTTTTGCAAATGGGTATGGTGGGGAAGAGGAGTACAATACTAAGTTTAGGATTGTTAAAGAAGTTAGAATAGCCGGTGATAGTGAGTGGAAAGACAAAGTAACCGATGTTGGAAAGGATGATGTGGTTGAATTTAGGATAAAGATTAAGAATAAAAGCGATGGTGACGCCGGAGATGCGGATGATATGGAAATGAAAGATCATCTGCCGGATGAGATGGAAAAGATCGGTGGATCCGGTTTAACGGAGGATTGGGACGATTTTGATCCTGATGATACAAAGGAATTTATCATTCTTGCTAAGGTTAAATCCGATGAATACGATAGGGATGTAAGATTCGAAAAATGTGTGGTTAATAAGGCTGACTTGAGATGGGATGGCGATTTTCAGGGTTCCGATACGGCCACTGTCTGCTACGGAAACATGGAGCCTTCTGAACTTCCCAAAACAGGATCTATTTCTGTGTTTGCCTTGGCAGGGGCAGGTTCTTTGTTAGCTGGGGTATTGAGCAAACGGTTCTTAAAAAGAAAGTAAGTTGAAAAATCTGAGTGTTTAGTGCCTTTCGTCTTTGGACGGAAGGCAGAATGGTTGGGTTTGGCTCGTTCCTTACGCGACCATTCTGTCTACCGCCCAAGGAAATCTAAGATGACAGCAGGTGAAGAACGTAAGTATAAAAAAACCTCTTCGAAAATATTTATAATGATAATTCTCCCGCTCTTTTTAATAGGGTCGTTGTATTTCGTTTCTAAACCCAATCTCTTAATAAACAACGACGCTGAAGATGTAAACCTGCTGGAAGAGCAGGAATCTGTTTTCAAAGAAATGGCAAAGCCCGTATTTGGAGATCCGAAAAGAATTGTCATTGATTCCGTCGGAATAGACATCCCTGTAGTCCCTGTTGGGGTAGATACCGCCGGTTTTTTAGAGACGCCTGAAAAATGGAATGAAGCCGGGTGGTATGAAAAAAGTGCAAAAGTTGCAGAACCGGGAAATCTTATAATAGATGCTCATTATGATGATAATCTTGGGAGGCCCGCTGCTTTTTGGAAGTTGAAAAATGTAAATGTAGGTGATAAAGTATCGGTGCTTGACAGCTACGGAAGAATATATAACTATAAGATATCTAATATATACTACGTGGGAATAAATGATCCCGATAGGTCAAAAGTTTTTGAAAATTACAAAGGTGACAATTCACCGATTGTAACGTTGATAACCTGCGGTGGTATCTGGTCGACAGAGAAGAGTACATATGATAAAAGATTGGTTGTAAGTGCAGAACTTATTTCCGATACATTTAGCGGGGGCGACTCCGCCGAGGTAGAGATAATAGAAAAACTGGCTGCGGACTAGTTTCATTACCAGATTTCTGGTCCGAGGTTATAAGAGAGTTATTTGTTTTAACCGCTTAAGTATCGTAAATGAGTCTTGAAGTTGGGAGGTAGCTCGGGGCAGTGGCTATCTCCCATCTTCAGGAAGTACTTGATGAAGCTTGTTTTTTAGTTTATTATTTCCTTAGGTCAGGAGATTTCCGAATTCTTTTTACGAAAGAAAATTTTCCAAAATATGTAAAAATTCTTTGTTTTCAAAGTATAAATTTAGAGCGTGATGGCTTTTTGTCGCCCACGTTTATTTAAAATGCCTATAAAAAAGAAAAAAGATGAACCTAAAGATCAAAGTTTGGAGAAGGAGAAAGAGAAAAAAATTGGAAGTGTGTCTGAAAAATCCGGATTAGATGATTTGAAAGATGGTACACCGGTAGGAGATAATTTAAGCTCAGATAATATATTATTTGGAAATGATCAGGTTGAGGAGAATTTTGCTGTAGAGGAAGAACCAATTGTGGAAAGGGGAAGGGAAAGTATTACTGGAAAGAGTGAATATAGCAAGAGAATTCGCAATCCCAGCTATGGTTCCAACTACAGTTACAGTGGAAATACCATTAAAATATCCGGGATTTTAGAAATACTCACAGATTACGGTGTTATAAGGCAAAATCAAACTGAAAGCAATGGAGATGATGATCTTCCTAAAGATGTCTATATAAGCCATTCCCAAATTAAGAGATTTGGACTCAGGGTTGGTGATACTATCACTGGTTTGGCGCGCCCCCCCAAAGAGAATGAGAGATATTTATCTCTACTGAGAATAGAAACTGTGGGAGGAGAAGATCCTGAAAAAGCCAAAAAAAGACCTATTTTTTCAAAATTGACGCCGATTTTCCCGAATGAGTGGCTTAAACTTGAGACCAAGCCCGAAGTTATTTCTACCAGATTGATAGATCTTATTTCTCCTATAGGAAAGGGTCAGCGGGCTATGATAGTAGCTCCTCCCAAGGCCGGAAAGACATTTTTACTTTTAGATATCGCTAACGGTATAACCACGAATTACCCCGATGTCACTCTTTTAGTCGCACTGATAGGCGAAAGACCTGAAGAGGTAACTCATTTTGCCAGGAGTGTAAAAGGTGAGGTTTTTTCCAGTAATTTTGATGAAAAAGCAGAAGAGCAAACCAGAATATCCGAGCTTTGTCTTGAAAAGGCAAAGAGAATGGTGGAAATGGGAAAGGATGTTGTTATTTTGATGGATTCCATAACGAGATTAGCCCGAGCCTACAATATGGTAGCGCCGCCTTCAGGAAGAACACTTACCGGCGGGTTTGACCCGGCCGCACTTTATCCCGCAAAGCATTTTTTTGGAGCTGCAAGAAATTTAGAGGATGGTGGAAGCCTAACTATTATTGCCACGTCTTTGGTTGATACAGGATCTAGAATGGATGATGTTATTTTTGAGGAGTTTAAAGGAACCGGAAATATGGAGTTAAGGTTGGACAGATCATTGTCCGAAAGAAGGATATTTCCTGCTATAGATATAAAAGCGAGCGGAACTAGACACGAGGAAGATCTGCTTAGTCCTGATATGTTAGAAAAGGTTTATAGGCTAAGAAGAATGGTTGACCTTTTGGATGATAGAGATGCTACTCCATTAGTGATAGAACAGCTTAAAAAAACTAAAAACAACAAAGAGTTTCTTGATACTCTCAACCAAGGTGGGGTATAGGAGTAAGTAAATCATAAAGTTTGTAAAGATTATCTTCTTGGACTTGGATTTGATTATCTTCCGTTTTATTGGTAGAATCTCTCGCACGGTGCAAAAAGGGATGTTTGTCATATAATATATAGAATGGCTTTTACAACGAAACGCCCATCGTCCAAAAGATTTTTCCAGCTTAGTTTTGAGGGATTTAAACCGGCGGGGCGGAATAAAATCGAACAGTTTTTTTCCCTTTGGTTGGAATTTTTCCGATCTCTTTTTTTGTATCTGGTAAAGAAGATATATTTTCTTATATCCTTATTGGCAAAAATATTCGTTTTTATACTGAAAATTCCCTCAGAGTTAAAAACATTTCTTACTAAAAAACTTATTTGGTCAAGAGGACGTTTGGGAAGAACTATAGCTACATGGTTTGTTATGATTTTTTCATTTCTGGTTTTTACTGTGGGGGAGATTTTTAATAGCTCTCCTCTTGTAGTAAATAAGCCGGTTAGTGCAAGCTATCTGAAAAATACGACTGATATAATTCCGAAAAAGGAAATAGCTCTTACGTCTATACCGGAGGAAAGGAAGAGAAACCAGCCTTTTACTTACACTATTCAGCAAGGAGATACTCTGTATTCTATAGGAACTCAATTCAAAGTATCAATAGATGCTCTGAAATATGTTAACGGGTTAACAGATTCATCAATATTGAGTGTAGGAAAAGAAATTGTTATTCCTCCCGTTGCCGGTTTAATACATAAAGTTAAGAGCGGGGATACACTCACTTCAATAGCGGAAGATTATGGAGTAGCCCCCCAAGCTATTGCCGATTTTAATTACATTTTGGATACCGGGAAATTGGCTGTTGGTACGGAATTGGTTATTCCCGGAGGAAAAGTCCCTGTAGTTGTCCCTCCTATAATGGTTTATGATCAACAGCCATCCGTGGGTTTCGGAGGAGGGGAAGCATCACCGAGAAAAGGTTATTGCGCTTGGCCTACAACAGTTTGGACTATCACACAATATTATTCTTGGTATCACAATGGTGTTGATATAGCGGCTGGAGGGCAATCAGGTATGCCTCCTATATTATCCTGCAATAATGGTACAGTAATAAGAGCTGGCTGGGATCCCTTTGGTTTGGGTTTAAACGTAATAATAGATCATGGTGGGGGTTATCAAACGGTGTATGGGCACATGAGCAGAATAGATGTTAGTTATGGGGAGAACATTGGAAGAGGAGAGCAGATAGGTGTAATGGGAAGCACAGGAAGATCTACAGGACCGCACGTTCATTTTATGGTGAAATATAATGGAACAGCACAGAATCCTCTAAATTACACTCCATAAATTTGGATATCGTGCTTGAAATAAATTGAAAACTTGTTTTTAACTTCTCCTCCCAATTTTCTCATATAATGGCATATTTTGTCGTTATGAAAATGGATATTGTTTGCCTTTTATGGTAATAATTACTCTCATATGGTTGATGTTGCAGAAATAAAAGTTAAGGCCGGAAAGGGTGGAGATGGGAAGGTTTCCTTTAGGCGGGAAAAGTTTATTCCTAAAGGTGGCCCAGATGGAGGAGATGGCGGAGACGGAGGAAGTATTTTTTTTGTGGCTGATAATAATATGTCCACTTTAATTGATTTTAGATCCAGGAAGATTTTTGAAGCTCCGGACGGTAAACCTGGAGGGCCAAAGAACATGACCGGAAAATCAGGCGAAAATATCTACATTAGAGTCCCTGTTGGAACGATGATCTATGAGATAAAACATACCCCCACTGGTGAGAAGTTTTTTCGTGATGGGAAGAAAGTGGGACGAGGTGAGAATAGGGAGAAAATTGTCGACGAGCGCATCCTGATAGGGGATTTGATTAAGCCGGGTCAGGAAGTTATGGTGGCTAAGGGAGGGGTTGGTGGTAAGGGGAATACGAATTTTAAAGGCTCCAAAAACAGAACTCCTGTGCAATATACACCCGGTATTAAAGGGGAGGAGAAGAAAATCATGCTGGAAGTAAGGACTATAGCCGATGTGGGTTTGGTAGGGGCTCCTAATGCCGGTAAAAGTACCTTATTGAATAAGTTGACAAGTGCGAATGCTAAGGTTGCGGGGTATCCTTTTACGACGATGTCTCCAAATATAGGTGTTTGCAGGATCGGCAAGGATAGGAATATTGTAATTGCTGATATTCCCGGTTTAATAGAAGGGGCATCTCAAGGTAAGGGTCTTGGCTATGATTTTCTAAGGCATATGGAAAGAACAAGACTTTTAGTCCATTTAATTGACCCTCTAAGCGGGGGGTGGGAAGATCCGGTTGGCAATTCTCTCAGAGATTTTAAAATGATTAGAAATGAGCTGGGGAAATATGATCATGGCTTGGAGAGGAAAGATTATATTGTGGTGATTAATAAGATGGATGTAAAAGAAGTAAAAAGTAATTTTGAAAAAATAAGAAAGGCGTTCAAAGAAATCGGAGCGGGGGAGATTTTGGGTATTTCTGCTTTAACGGGCGAAGGATTGGACTTGTTGGTGAAGAGAATACTAAACCTTTTAAATAATATTCCTGAAAAAACTTTGTTAGGAACCGGTAAGGTAATTAAACGATACAACATTGATAATCTACCGAACAAAAGAGCAGTTTTCAATAGTGATAAAGTAATTACCATAGATAAGAAAGTATAGACTTATTGTATAATTTTAGATGGGTTTTTAATTTTGATTTCGGGCCGTTAGCTTAGTTGGTAGAGCGCTTCCATGGCATGGAAGAGGTCACCGGTTCGAGTCCGGTACGGTCCACCATGGAGACCCGATTGACGACGGCGACCCCTTTTTATCCTCTGAACTTGTTCAGGTACTTAATTCCTTTTTTTTCTACCTGTTTTTTGTTGTATCCTGCGTTTCCGTTGTAGGTTGCTCTTGATTTTGAGGTAAAACTTCCGGTCCTATTTCTGCCTCATTCTTGGTTACATCAGTCAAAGGCTGTTGTTGCTCCTGTTGTTGTTTTGTTACACCGGTCAATTCTTCTACAGTAGGCTTCTTGGATTGTTCTTCAGCCGTTTTTATAGAAGAAGATATTTTTTGTATTTCCCCATCGACTAATTTTCTATCCTCCGAATTTTCAGGTAAGAGAAGTTTAGTTATCTCAAGCTGACTTTTTGCTTGTTCTAAATCTCCCATTGCTGCCAAGGCAAGTGCAAAGTTGTATCTCGCATTGGCATAATCCTGTTTTAGCGCTATAGCTTGCCTGAATTGGTTTGCTGCGGAGAGATAGTCCCCTGCTGTGAAATACACCCCACCCAGATTTAATCTTAACTGAGGGTTAGCTGGATCCAGTTGTATAGCAGTATTGTAAGCACTCACAGACCATTCAAAAGCGTTTTGTGCCACGTTTATGAGATTTTGATACAACTGAGCTCTTGTCACCCAATTTGCCACATTTAAAGACCCTACTTGTTCAGTAGCTATTTTTGAGTTTTGCAGTGCTTGAGATATGAAGGTTTGTATATCCTGTCTGTCCTTGTCTGTTATTTGTGCCGGATCTTTGGCAGCCAGTGCAACGGCAATTGTCATATTAATTTTGGAGAAAGCATCATAATATGTATCTCTGTTTGGATTATATTTCAGGGCCGATATCTGGTAATTATAGGATTTGACCAGATCATTAGAAGAAATTGCATTTAAAGATTTTCTCATATAGTACTCACCTGCGTAAGTTCTGAAACTCACATATCCGAGATACCCGGCAATCAGAAAAGCAGGTATAGCTAAAAGGTATTTTGTGTATGATCCTGAGACGAAAGCTTGATCTTCTGTTGGTGATATTGACGACAGGCCTGTAACTTCGAGTAAAACGGGTTTTACTAATTTGGAGTTAGTAGAGCTTGATACCAAGTGAGATCCGATAAGCAGACTTAAAGAAGAAAACATCAAAAACGTGCTTAGTATAGTAGCATGATTTAGCGCAAAAGATACTATTATCAGGGTTAGAAGTATACTTGATATTGACACAAATCCGGTTTCGTCTTCTGTGTTTTTTGAATTTCGGGTGAACGTTAGCACCTTTATACAGAATATTACTGCTACGGCTGTTCCTATAAGTCCGATCGTGCTGAGGCAGTTGAAAAGCTCATTAAATGGCTTGTCAAATGTAGTAGCCCAATATATTGTGTTATTGAAAGATAGTGGTTTAAATCGGGAAAAATTCAAATGGAATGTACCGGGACCTGTAGCTAACAATGGGTAGTCTCTTATAGTAGAAGTAGCAATGGCCCAACTTTCCTTTACCGGCAAAGTCATCTCGCCTATGTAATTTTCGTCAATAAGTAGTTTTCTCGTTGCGGGAATAAAAACCAATGCCAGTATGGGAATAGCCACACCCAAAGTTTGAATTAGGAAAGAAACTTTATTTTTAGACAAAATTGCCGGTTTAGTGAAGAATAATAGTATCGCCAGACCTGCAATCAGAAGTGTCCATCCCAGAAATGTCCCCGTTATTGATATGAAAAAGAAATTGATGACAGTTATTGCAAACAAGGCTGTTTTAGAGAGTTTAGATTTTTCGTACATACTCATTGCTATGGAAATTATTGTCGCAATTGCAGCCAATAGAACCGCATCTTTTATCGATCCTGTGAGGGAAAAGTTTTGGAATCTATAAAATGGTGATGAGCTGAGAAATATTTTATAGTAGCTTAGTGTTGATATTAGTGATGATATCGTCGATGAGATCAACAACAAATACATCGATGCTTTGATAGTCTTTTGATCTTTTAGCGAAGGCGTACTTAGGTAGAAGTAAATCAGCATAATTGTGAAAGCTCCCAACCCTAGCCATCGTCCCTGTTGTCCGAAAATGCTGTCCGTTTTACTTACAGAGAAAATCGTTGATAGTATTAAAACCAGTAATAAAGCCATAAGAGACTTATCAATCGGAGACTTTATTATTTCAAGTTTTTCTCCCTTTATAGTTTTTACTCCCCATATTATTAACAGCACAATGGTAGCTATTGTTATAAGAGCTAATTTGTTAAAGGAGTAAAATTCCGAAGTAATCGGTAAAAAGAAAATTGGTACTAGAAACAAAAGAACAATGAATATTATTTTCGATATTTTTTCAGATATCGACGGTTTTAGACTAAATTGTTGCATATCATTAGTCTATTATTACCTTTTGCAGTTTGTCAAGGGGTAAAAATGAACAATTCCCATTACGGGAAAATGGTTAGAAAATGCTATTCTGACACCCACCAATTGAATTCAACATTGTCGGACACCGGTGCGTCTAACTCCAACAGGAAACCACTTTGACTTTCTATTTTTGATACCCAGTATCTGGTTGCTGGAGAATAGTTTTGGGTAAAGGTTACATATACTTTTGAATTAGGTTTGATATCTTCAAATGATACAAATATTTTTTTCTGATTTTTGGGTACAAAAGATGTTCCATTCCCGTATATTTGTTGACGATTGGACGTATTTTGGTAGTATTGCGGAACATAGCCTTTTGGTTTACCTAAATTAATGAAGCCAAGCTCGCTCGTAAAAATCAGTAGAAGCAGAATAAGTGAGGTGTACATAACGATACGTTTTCTTAATTCGGGAGATTTTAGTGACGCGGCAATTTCCTCTTTCTTGTTCTTAAACTCAAGTTTTTTGGATATTTCTTCATTTGAGGCCCCTTCGGATTTAAGTTCTTCTATGTAAAGTAATGTTTGGATAGAAGACACGGGGTAATGTCCTTTTATTTCTCCTTTTTTATCAGTCTTTCTAACCATATGAGGGAGCCATCCCATTTTTGTATAGTATCTAAGTCTATTGTAAGGATCACCGGCTCCGAAATTAACCCCTTTGCTTTTTGCCTGTTTTATTAGCTTGTCTATACTGATAAATTCATCCATACTTGCCCCTCATTATATCAAACTATGACAAATAGTGCACATCTCTTGAAACCTGTTTTAGAATGTTTGGAATCTGATTTTTTAAAAGATAGATCTTCTCCGCATTAAGCCTCGTATTCATTACCTTTTGCTTTTCGGATTCTATTATTACTTTTATTTCCGTTTCCAACTTTCTATTGAGAATAGAAAAAAATTAGTTGAATAATTCAAAAGCCATTGATAGATTTTTTGAATGGAGGGTGAGGTGAATATTTCAGATTTTTCATATCCGAAACTGTTAAAGGAAATACCCAGCCCGCCTAAGAAAATTTACTTCAAAGGTAATTATTGTCCGGAAATATTCAGGAATTGTTTGGCTGTTGTTGGTAGCAGAAGAATGAGTATATATGGGGTTAAAGTAATTGAGAAAATATTTTCTGTACTGAGCAGGGAGATATCTGTAGTATCAGGTTTCATGTCAGGCGTAGATGCTGAATCTCACAAACAGGCTATCAGATTTGGTCTGAAAACCATAGCGGTTATGCCATGTGGTATAGATTATATCCATCCCGAGAGTCAGGCGGATCTTTATGAAAATATCCTGAAAAATAAGGGTTTGATTTTGTCTGAATTTCCGGGAAATTTTAAGCCAAAAACTTGGACATACCCCAAGAGGAATAGGATAGTGGCAGGATTGAGTAGAGCAGTGTTGGTTATTGAGGCCTCCGAGAAAAGTGGTTCTCTAATTACAGCCAGAATGGCTAATTGCTACGGTAGGGAGGTATTTGTAGTTCCAGGCAGTATTTTCAGCAACTTGTCAAAAGGTAAAATACAAATAAGCAACGAATTTGCCACCAACATCGATTCCGGTTTTTATATCAATAGTTTTTTTGGTTTTAAAACGGGAGATATTAAGTGTGAGAGTGGAAGAGAGGGTAAAAGAAGCCCCGGAAACAATAAAATTTTGGAAATATTGAAAAACAGCCCGATGACCATAGATGAATTATCGGAATATTTTTCCGTTGATATCCCAAAACTGAATGCAGAACTTACGCTTCTTTCAGTAAGCGGTTTGGTTTCTGAGTCGGAAGGAAAATTTTATGCTTGTCAAAGTTAATTCCATAGCAAATAGAGGAATACAAACGTTCGGAGTTGATGTGGAAATAAATGTTTCCTCAAGAGGGTTGCCTGGTTTAGAAATAGTCGGTTTGCCGGATAAGTCAGTTGATGAAAGCAGTGACAGAGTCAAGACAGCTTTTCAAAATTGTGGTTTGAAAGTTCCCGGCAGAAAAGTGATGATAAATTTAGCTCCGGCTGATGTGCACAAAGAAGGATCTTTTTATGATCTTCCGATAGCAGTCGGATTAATATGCGTTATTCTGAATGTAAAAGTTCCTGACAAGGCGCTATTTTTCGGTGAATTATCTTTTGATGGAAGTTTAAGGCACACTAAAGGGTCGTTTCTTTTGGCTCTTTACGCAAAGGAGAGTGGGTACGACAAAGTTTTTGTACCGGCCCAATGTGTAAAGGAGGCATCGTCAGTAAAAGGAATTTCTGTTTATGGAGTAGACACTTTGGATTCAATTATTAAACATCTTATGGGCCAAAAACCTATCTCTCCTTTTTTAGATACTGCACCTTTAGAATCTTCGCAGGATTTTGACAAGTTTCAGGGCGACGACAATTTGGATATGAGTGAAATAATAGGTCAGGAATATGCGAAGAGAGCATTGGAGATATGCGCTGCCGGTGGACACAATCTTATAATGGTAGGTCCTCCCGGATCGGGAAAAACCATGATGGCAAAAGCCCTGGTTTCTGTTCTTCCGGAATTAAACGACGAGGAATCTATAGAAGTTACGAAAATTTATTCGTTGGTTGGAAAAATTCCTCCGGACTGCGGTCTTTTTAAAAAACGTCCTTTCAGAAGTCCCCACCACACAATTTCTTATGCAGGTATGATAGGGGGTGGTAATATTCCCATGCCCGGTGAAATAACTTTAGCTCACAGAGGAGTCTTGTTTATGGATGAATTTAGTGAGTTTACAAGGTCTGTTTTAGAATCGTTGCGGCAGCCATTAGAAAGCGGAAAAATAACAATATCCAGAAGCAGATATAGCGTGGATTTTCCTTCAAAATTTATGCTCGTAGCTTCCAGTAATCCTTGTCCATGTGGACATTACGGAGACCCGAGAAAAGAGTGTACATGCAGTGAAAGAAAGATCCGCAGTTATCAGGCAAAGTTATCGGGGCCGATTCTTGACAGGATAGATTTACACGTAAATGTTATGCCAGTGGATAGAAATAAATTGTTTAATGGCAGTTTCGGGGAAAAGGAAACCTCAAAAGATATTCTGAATAGAGTTTTGAAAGCCAGGGAAATTCAGATTAAAAGATTAGGAAATGAAAATATATTTTTTAATTGTGAAATGTCTAATTCTCAAGTTGAAAAGTATTGTAAATTAAAGGAGGATTCGAAAAGACTTTTGATACAGGCTACAGAGAGGTTTGGTCTTTCTGCCAGAACCCATTTTAAATTGATGAAGGTTGCACGTACTATTGCTGATATAGATGGTGCGGATAATATAGATGTAAATCATATAGCGGAGGCTGTACAATATCGGTCGAAGATTTTTTTGTAGCAGCAGCAATGGACTTGAAAAATAGCAATAAGTGTTGTATATTCGGGCCATGAGATTGGAGAAACTCTCAAAAGCACTGTCCGACAAAAATAGGTTACAAATTTTAGAGTTCCTAAGCGACGGTCAGAGGAACGTTAGTGATGTTGCAGACAGGCTCAATGTTGAGGAAAATCTTGCCTCCCATCATCTGAGAGTTTTGGCATCACTGGGCTTTTTAAGAAACGACAAAAGGGGAAGAGAAGTTTACTACATGTTGAATGAGGCTAAAATAGTATCTCTGCTAAAGGATCTTGGGAGAAATCCCAGGTTTAGAAGCATACTTGAAGAGTCTCTAAAAGATTAAATCTTTTTTGTCTAATTTAAGGATTAACGTTTTCCCATTTGCATGGTGTTTACTGTGTTGTGTAAATTTTTACCTGTCTTATTTCTCAGCTTGCCCCCGCTGTTTGCGTTAATTGTGCGGTAATAAATACAAAAGACATTATTCTTTTCTCCACCTTATTTTCGCCCTCTTAGTTTTTTTGCACCAAATTATACCGCCGGAAAACTCCTATTTTTGGTTCCATTTTTTTGCGGTTAAAGTGCGTTAAATATTCAAAAAAGTTCTTCCTATTTTCAATAGAATCATCTCTATAAACAACTTCTTTTATTTGTGTTTTCATCCAATAGTGCTTCTGTCATTAAAAGAGAAAGTAAAAAATTTTTGTAAAGCTCACTTTGTTCTATGTTTTCTAGTAATGTTTGTTATCGGCGGATTATCGATTTATTTTCTGGTGGAGAACAAGATACACTCCGGTTCTAAGGTGGAGGTTTTTTCAAGCGGAGATGCGGATAAAAATGAAAACAGCAGTGGTCCTGCCGGAAAGATTTTTGTGGATGTTTCCGGAGCCGTAAAAAACCCTGGTGTATATGAAATTGAAAATGGTGGTAGAGTAGGGGATGCCGTTGCCATGGCGGGAGGAGCAGTGGATAACGCTTCTTTTGCATGGGTGTCACGGAACTTAAATTTATCTCAGAAAATTGAAGATTCTTCTAAAATTTATATTCCATTTGAGTGGGAATTTTATTTCCCCGAACAGTATAAAATTACAAAAACAGTAAATGGAAAATATGCGGTTAGTAGCGACGGCGGCAGTAGTGGAAATAATTCAGGTAGTGAACAAAACGAATCAGGTAAAACCGAAGATTATCCCGGTGAAGGGACTGAGATGTCGGATGGGGGAAACAGTGATACTTCGGAAAGCAGCGGAGTAGATAACAGCGGAAAAGTTAATGTAAACACAGCATCTTCATCAGAACTGGATACCTTGCCGGGTATAGGTCCTGCTAACGCAGAAAAAATAATCTCAAACAGGCCTTATAAAGACTTTGCCGAATTTGAATCAAAATCAGGTTTGTACAAATCAACACTCGAGAACATCAAAGATTTAATAATTTTTTAGTTTTCCGATGAGATGAAAAATGTAAAATTATACCTCCCTTTACTTTTTCTTTGTCTCATTGCTTTTGTGAGAGTTTACACGGATTGTTTAAAATCTGTGCAAAAGGCTTGTTTAGAACCAAAAAAGTCTTTTTTCAGCGATACGGAAAAATTTCCCGGCAAGCAGTTGTCGGTATTTAGAAATCATTCTATAGATTTAGCCAGAAAATACCTCCCGAGTCCTCACAGTGAACTTTTGATAGGAATGGTTATAGGTGCAGACGAACTTGGAAAAATTCCGAAGTTTAAAGAAGCCTTAAAAATAACCGGAACGATCCATGTTGTGGTAGTTTCGGGATTTAACGTAAGTCTTGTATCAAATTTGGTAATGAAATTTCTGGGGTCAAAGTATAAAACTAGAAATCTTTTAATATCTCAGTTTTTTACACTTGTTTATTCGATTATGACGGGTTTTGAACCTCCGGTGATAAGGGCATGGATTATGGGTGGCGTCCTTTCTTGGGTTAGGTATTACGGAAGAAGCGTTGACGGTTTTAGAGCGCTTGCCTTTACCGCCCTGTTGATGGTAATAATATGGCCTTATTTCCTTTTTAGTGTCAGTTTTCAATTAAGTTTTTTGGCCACCTTAGGACTTGTTGTATTTGGAAATTCCATTGTGGATTTTTTATCTCATTTTCTTGGAAAGGCATTTTTTGTTGAAGACCTGGGAACAACAATATCGGCGCAGATATTCGTTCTTCCGCTGGTTTCTTATTATTTCGGCAGAGTAAGTGTAATCAGTTTTCTTGTAAATCCGCTCGTTCTTTGGACGGTCCCGGTTGCAACGGTTTTAGGAACATTTTTTATCTTTATCGCAAACCTTTCTCCTTTTCTCGCAAAAATAATGAGTATTGTCATATATCCGTTTTTGGACATATTTGTATCTTCAATTAACTTTTTTTCCAGGTTCAACTTTTCCAATATAAATTTCAGTATAGGCATTGCGCCTGTCTTATCGTATTATTTTATTGTTTTGGCGTTAATTTTCTTTTTACACATATTACACATAAGAAAAAGAAAAGTATGAAAAAAACTGACCTGGTGATTGTAGTGGTACTCTACATTCTATTTTCCTTTAGGAGCCTGTTTTTTAAGGGAAATGAAGATTTGGAGATAACATTCTGGGATGTAGGGCAGGGAGACTCTATTATGATTTCCACGCCGAACAAGAAAAGAATTATTATTGATGGGGGAGATAATTTTGAAGCAGATTTTGAAATTTCAAAAATAATTCCGTTTTATTCCTGTTATATTGATGTTTTGGTACTCACACATCCTCATTATGATCATATAAAAAGTTTAAACAGATTAATGCAGAGGTGCAAAATAGGTTCTGTTATGTTTAACGACGTCGATTTCACCTCCCGTGATTTTTCGCTTTTTAAGGATTTGTCAAAGAAAATGAATGTAAGAAATCTTTACGCCGGCGATCAGTTTGAAATTGACGGGGTTGAATTTAAAATTTTATGGCCGAAAAAAGATTTTCTGCAAAGTAGTATCGCGGATATTAACGATGTTTCAATAGTTATGTTTTTGGACTACGGGGATTTTGAAGCCATTTTTACCGGAGATGCAACCGAGAAAGTTTTGGGATTAATGGATTACAACTGGATTGAAGATGATATTGAAGGTGGCGTGGACGTCTTAAAGATACCACATCATGGGTCAAAATACAGCCTGCATAAGTCTTTTTACCAAAAAGCAAATCCGGCCAAATGTGTAATATCCGTGGGGAAAGATAATAAATTCGGGCATCCCTCCCCCGCCGTTATAGATTATTTAAAAAGCCGGGAGTGCGGTATTTTGAGAACCGACGAGATGGGTGACGTAAAAATAAGGGTAACTAAACCGGAGAATATGTACTAGCTTTGTCGGGAACTCTTCCGCCGAAATTTGGTTGTTTTTCTGAAGTTTCTATTGCTTTCATGATAATATTAAAAAGAGGTTTTTATATGGAAAATGCACTTCTGATTTTGAGAGAAAATATCAGGGAATCTATAAAAAATATTTATAATTTGGATTTTGAAGAGATTTCCATAGAACGTCCTGAAAATGAAAAATATGGAGATTTAGCTACAAACGTTGCTTTTTTATTGGCAAAAAAGCTTTTCAAGTCTCCCGGAGAAATTGCCATGGATTTAGCTCACGAACTTAAAAGTTATAACATCTCTTTTGAATGTGACCCTTCCAATTATCCGGTTTTTTCTGATATAGAGGCTGTTTCCACTGGTTTCATAAATTTCAGGTTTTCCGATTATTTTCTGAAAAATCAGCTTTCGGAAGTTTTAAAAAAGGGAGATTCTTACGGGTCCGGAAAAAGCGGAGAGGGAAAAGTGATAATAGTTGAATATTCCGCCCCGAATCCCAACAAGCCTTTGCATATAGGGCACTCTAGAAACAATTTCTTAGGCAGTTCCATATCCGAAGTTCTTTCTTTCAGCGGTTACAATGTTGTGCGGATGAATTATATGAACGATTGGGGGACTCACATTTGCAAATCCATGCTTATGTACAAAAAATACGGTAACGGCCAAAACCCCGATAAGAAACCGGATCATTTTGTAGGAGATTTTTACAGAATGTACGAGATAGAGCATGAAAAGAATCCTGAAGAATTGGATAAAGAGTTAGCTCAGATGTTTAAAGATATGGAAAACGGGAAAAAGGAGATTATTGATCTGTGGAAGAAGATTACAGGATGGGCCTACGAAGGGTGGGAAGAAACCTACGAAAACGAGAATGTCTTCTTTGATGTATGTGAGTACCAGAGTAATTACACAAAAGCCGGAAAAGATATTATTGATTTTGCAATTAAAAAAGGAATAGCTGAGAGAGATAGTACGGGGGCGGTAATCGCGAGATTGGGGAAGTACGGACTTCCTGACAAAGTTTTATTGAGGAGTGATGGTACCCCAATTTACATAACTCAGGACATTCAACTGGCGAAAGATAATTTTGAAAAATACAATTTTGAGAAAAGAATCTACGTGGTAGATAAAAGACAATCCGACTATTTCAAACAGCTCTTCAAGTTATTTGAGCTTTTGGGCTTTAAATGGTCAGATAGGTTGTATCATCTGGCATATGGGTGGGTATCTCTTCCCGAGGGGGCAATGTCCTCACGGGCGGGCACTGTAGTAAATGCGGACGATGTTTTTAAAAAGATTTTAGAGTTGGAAAAAGGTGAGATGAAAAACAGTCTTAAAGAAGTCTCGGATCCTGACGGAACGGGTAAAAAAATCGCTTTAAGCGCTTACAGATATGGAATGCTGAAGATTGATCCCAAGCAGGACATTGTTTTTGACATTAACAGTGTTACGAAATTTGAGGGCAACACGGGTCCTTATCTAATGTACACATACGCCAGGGCCATGTCTATTATTGAAAAAGCCGGTATAGGAGTGTCTTCTTTGGAAAGCAATATCGAACTTTTTGAAAATATTGAAATGAGAGAAGAGGAAATCTCTTTGCTTCGTTTTATGTGCACATTTTCAAGAACAGTTTCTTTATCTGCAGATACAATGTCTCCGCATTTGATAGCAAATTTTCTGTATGATTTTGGTCAAAGGTTTAATTCCTTTTACGGAGAAGTTCCGGTTTTAAACGCCGAAGAGAGTGTAAAATTTTTCAGATTGGTTCTGGTGTACTGCTCGGCTCAGGTAATAAAAAACGGATTGAAACTTTTGGGCATAGATGTTGTAGAAAAAATGTAGGATAAGGAGCGAGTTTTTTTAGTTATGTACCAAAAAAAGAAAAGAAAATATCACAGCAAAAAAAGAACCTATAGAAAAAGAAGGAAGTCCGGAAATTATTCATCAGGAAAAGCTAAAAACAAATCTGTTTTTTTGAATATTATCAAATTAATTTTAGCGGTGGTATTAATAAGTGCCCTGATTGTATTCATCATCCTGTTTACAGAGAGAATTTCTTATATTGAAGGAAAAGCAAAAAGCGGTATAACGAGTAAATTTATTGCTCAATTTTTTAAAAAATCGGAAAACGGAGAAATATTTACTGACAAGAACACAGAGTTTCCAGCGGATAAGAATTTAGCTCCGGAAAATTATGATGATGAGTTAGTTTTCAAAGTTTGCATTATAGCCGATATACATCAGGATTTGGAGAACTTAAATAAAGCTTCGGAAAAGATAAAAACGTCCGGTTGCAAATATATTTTTGTTATAGGAGATCTGACTGATTACGGTGATACGGAATCTCTTATCAAGGTTCGTGATGCAATAAACAACATCGGGATTGAATACTACCCAATTCCCGGAGATCATGATTTAGCCGAGTCTTTAAGTGTGGAGAATTTCAATAGTGTTTTTGGTGCTGATTATCACATTATGGAGTACGAGGGAGCCACATTTATGTTGGTAGATAACAGCGCCAATTTTACAAAAATCGGGAATATCCAAATGGATTGGATTAAAAACAATATCGAAAAAGCTGATTTTGTTGTCTTATCCCAGCCACTGTATACCGAGGGTTTGAACCCGCCATTTAATAGTATTTACATGGGTAGTATGCTTAATGCTCCATCTTCAGTTGAGATGGAAAGGAAGCAGAAAGAAGTAAAGGAGCAGGGAGAGTTTTTACTTGATTTGATAAGAAAAAATAAGAATGTAAAAGCTGTAATAGCGGGAGAGCATCATAGATCAAGTGAAATTAAGGATTCCGAGAGAACGGACCTTGCTCATTATGTTGTTGGTGCTATAACAAGCACAGTAAATGATTTTCCTCAGACTGCAATTCAGACACCCAGATTCTCCGTTTTGTCAATATATGAAGGAAAAACCTATTCTATTGAAGATGTTGTTATAGATTAATTTTGTTAATTTTGATATAAATTACGGATATGGATAAAAAGGGAACAAAAGAAAGAACCCTGTTGATTTTAAAGCCTGACGCGGTTGAAAGAGGGTTGGTTGGAGAAATAATTCAGAGAGTTGAAAAAATGGGTTTTAAAATTGTAGGAGCTAAGTTTATTAAACCGAGTGAAGATTTGGGTATGAAGCATTATCCTGATACCGATGAGTGGAAAAAAAGCGTGGG
>Ga0116149_1001263_pt1 | contig 30859 bp, 20 predicted proteins | sample AD_UKC057_MetaG_FD_89787 | JGI IMG/M metagenome (GOLD analysis project Ga0116149, IMG submission 89787) | Active sludge microbial communities of municipal wastewater-treating anaerobic digesters from USA - AD_UKC057_MetaG | ecosystem: Engineered > Bioreactor > Anaerobic > Digestate | place: USA...
ACTAGCGGGGGGTGGATTCGAACCACCGACCTCCGGGTTATGAGCCCGACGAGCTACCAGACTGCTCTACCCCGCGGTCTTGGTTAAGTTAATCCTAGTGTGCACGCGGACGGGTGTCAAGCGGGCGATGGCCATTTCGGCAAGTTTTTTGCACAACGCCGCTGCGGAGCAGTCTGTAACGCCCGCGTCAAAGCGGTCCTGGTCCTCTTTTCACCGCCGCGGCTGGAGAAGCGGATGCCGGCGGGACGTCGAACACGTCTGCGCCTCCGCGTGTCGGTCTCAGAAACGCGTGGGGCGTCTGACCGGCCTGGCGTTATAATGCCGAGGCGGCAATTCGCGGCCGGTCCGGTTCGTTTTTGCCTGAATAACGGACGGCTGGCTCACTCGTGTTTGCGGCGGAGGCTGCGCGCGACAGGCGTGTTTGAAAGGATCAGAGATGAGACGAGATTCGGCGACGGCTGGACGGATGGGCAAGGTCTTGCTCTGTGCGGCGACGGCGGGCGTTCTGGCGATGGCCTGGGTGCTGCTACCGGCGCCGGCGACGTCGGCTGAGGCGCCGGGGGCGGCCACGCCGTACGTCAAGAAGGCCACGTGGGCGGAGACGGTCGCCGCCAGTCGGGCGGCGTTCTGCCAGTCGCTGGCGGGCCAGCCGAAAGTCAAAGGCACGTTCGTCCCGTTTGACAGCGGCGTCCTGCCGGGCGACGGCCCGGGCGTGCAGGTCTCGCTGAACGTCGAAGACGTGGAGGACCTCCGGCTGATCGGCCTGTGCCTTCGGGGCACGGGCAACTGCCACATCTGGGGCGACCCGCGGCTGATCGACAAGGACGGCAAGGAGACGTCGCTGACGAGCCTCAAGCCCAAGAGCATTCGCGTGGGCTGGGGCCAGTTGCTGCTCAACAAGAACTGGCAGGACCGTCCCCTGCGCGTGGGCGACAAGCAGTTCCAGCGCGGCCTGTGGGTCCACGCCGACAGTGAACTCGTCTACGGCCTCGACCGCAAGTATGTCCGCTTCGAGTGCTGGGTGGGCGAAGACAAGGACCGCGCCACCGGGCAGGTCCGCTTCCAGGTCACCAGCGGCACGGCCGAGCCGCCGCCTGCGTTCTGGTTGTCGTGCCGCCGCGACTTCCCCGAACTGTCGGCCTGGCTGGAGCACGACTGCAGCGACATCGTGACGTACCTTCGCCCGCGAACGGACAGTTCCCTGGAGCAGGAGTTGGCAGCCCGGACGATCGGGCAGGCGCCGGCCGAACTGACGGCTGGTCTGAAGGCGCAGGCCGAGGCGTTGGCCAAGGCCGGCGCGGGCGCCGGCGACGCCCGCTGGCTGGACCTGTACGCCCAGGCGTGTCGCCTTCGGGAGGCCGGCCAGATGGTCGGCGGCGTGACCCTGCCGCAGATCAAGGACGCGTTGGCGAAGGACCTGGCCGCTCTGGTCGCCGCCAAGCCCGGCGCCGAGGACGCGCGCTGGGCGGAGTTTCTCCAGCACGCCGTGCAGCGTCGCGAGTTGAGCACGCAATGGGATGCCCTGGTTCACGACATCAAGAACACCAGTCACTTCGAGAAGTACGCCAAGGAAGCCTACCGCGTCGAGGCGACGATCCTGCCGGGCGACCGCGACCCGCTGGACATCGTCGTCCGCCGGACCACCGCCCTGCTGGACGACCTGATGGGCACGTCGGCGGCCGACAAGCTGGCCGCCAGGGCCAAGCAACTCGACCAGCTCCGCGAGGCCGCCAAGACGGTGGCCGTCACCGATGCCGCGGCCCGCTTCGACCTGTTCCTGCGGGCCTGCTCGCTTCGGCGCCAGATCGTTCTGAGCAACCCCCTGCTGGACTTCGACCGCATCCTGTTCATCAAGCGTCACCGGGCCATCTACAATCACATGTGCGACCAGTACTACGGCATGGCCCAGCACCCCGGAGGCGGAATGTACGTCCTGGAGGACGCGTTCGGCCCGGCCCCCCGGGTGCGCGACGTGCTGGCCGACTCGGTCGTCCAGAACGGCCGGCTGAAAGGCCAGAGGCTCTCGGGCGGCCCGACGCGTCGCTGGAACATCCGCTTCGACGGCGAGGGCAACCTGCACGGCGAGGAGACCGAGGGCGGCAGCTTCCTCTCGCCCGACCTGCACTACGACGGCAAGCGGATCGCCTTCGCCTACGTCGAGTGCCAGGGCGACCGGCTGCACCGCCTCCACGTCGACCCCACCCAGGGCCACTGGCACGAGGGCCGCTGCTACCACGTCTTCAGCGTCAACCTCGACGGCAGCGATCTGCGGATGCTCACCGACGGCACGTTCAACGATTTCGACCCCTGCTGGCTGCCTAACGGGCGGATCGCGTTCATGTCCGAGCGACGCGGAGGCTATCTCCGCTGCGGGCGGACCTGCCCCACCTACACGCTCTACGACATGGCCGCCGACGGCAACGAGGTCAACTGCCTCAGCTTCCACGAGACCAACGAGTGGAACCCGTCGGTCACCAACGACGGGCGGATCCTCTACACCCGCTGGGACTACGTCGACCGCTTCGGCTGCACCGCCCACCACCCGTGGATCACCACGCTGGACGGCGCGGACAGCCGCGCGGTGCACGGCAACTTCGCCCCGCGCAATTCCCGTCCCGACATGGAACTCGACTGCCGCGCGATCCCCGGCGAGAACCGGTTCATCGCCACCGCCGCCCCCCACCACAGCCAGTGCTTCGGCAGCCTGGTGATGATCGACCCGGACGTGCCGGACGACGACGCCATGGGCCCGATCCGGCGGATCACCCCGGAGGTCGGGTTCCCCGAGAGCCAGGGCGGCACGGAAACCTACGGCCAGGCTTATCCTCTCAGTCGGGATTACTACCTCTGCGCCTACGACGCCAACAACGAGCTGCGCCGCGGCGGGGGGAATTACGGCATCTACCTCGTCGACTCATGGGGCAACAAGGAACTGCTCTACCGCGATCCGCAGATCGCCTGCATGAGCCCGATCCCCGTCCGCCCCACCACGCCCCCGCCGACAGGCGTGGTCGCCGGCGCCGCCCTCACCCGCAGCGCCCCCGGCCCGCGAGACAAGCCCACCGTCGTCAATGACGTCGGCAGCGGCACGATGGCCGTCATGAACGTCTACGACACGCACCGCCAGTGGCCCGAAGGCACGAAGATCACCGCCCTGCGGATCCTCCAGGTCCTGCCCATGACCGTCCCCTCCGGCGGCAAGAGACCGCATGAGACGGGCAAGCGCATCGCCCTGGCCGGCGACAGCGTCGTGCCCGCCCGCTGGGTGATCGGCACGGTCCCGGTCGAGGCGGACGGCTCGGCCTACTTCACCGTCCCCGCCAACCGCGAGATGTTCTTCCAGGCCCTGGACGAGAAGGGCCTGGCCGTCCAGTCCATGCGGTCGGCGACGTACATCCACGACGGCGAGCGGCTGGTCTGCGGCGGCTGCCACGAGCCGCGATACCGGACGCCGCCCGCGATGACCCAGCTCCCGCTGGCGTTGCGGCGAGCGCCGTCCAAGCCCACGTCCGACGTCGACGGCACGTACCCGTTCAGCTATCCGCGGCTGGTCCAGCCCGTGCTGGACAAGAACTGCGTCCCCTGCCACACGAAAGAGAAGAAGGCGCCCAACCTCGGCCGCGAGCCCATCGCCAACAAGTGGTACGCCTCGTACAACACGCTGGTCAAGTACGGCTTCACCGACTACGGCGAGAACCTGCGGACCACGCCGGGCAAGTTCGGCGCGTACGGCTCGAAGCTCCACGCCATGCTCGCCAAGGGCCACCACGACCTGAAGCTCGCGCCCGAAGACATGCACCGCCTGAGCCTGTGGCTGGACCTGTGCTCGATGTTCTACGGCGTCTACGAGAAGGAAGGCGGCGAGGCCCAGCTCCGCGGCGAGGTGGTCAAGGCCACCCTGGAGTGACCATGCCCCCGCGCCGCCCGGGCAATCCACTTGTCCGCGCCGCCCTGCTGGCGGGCCTGCTCGCGATGGCGGCGCAGGGACGGGCGGAGTACAAGCCCGTCCAGCCCGGGCCCGTGCCCGACGGCTGCATCGCCCTCTCCGCGCCGGGCCGCTGCGACCAGCCGGGCAAGACCTACGTCCTCACGCGCGACATCGCCAGCCCCACCACCGCCCTGTTCCTGGCCGACGGCGTCACGCTCGACCTCAACGGACACAGCGTCTCCTACGCCGCCGGGCCCTATCAGCACGTGCCCAACTGCGGCTTCGAGGACGGCCTGGCCGGGTGGGACGTCTCCCGCGCCGCCGGCGCCGCCGTCGAGAGCGCCGACACCGTCCGCCCCTTCGTCGGGCACAAGATTCTCCGCCTGCGCGCCGGCGACGAGATCGTCTCGCCCTACGTCCGCCTCCCCGTCGCCGATCGCTCCTACTACGCCACCTGCGGCGTGCTCGACCAGCGGATGAAGGTCGTCATCGGCGTGGACGACGCCGACGGCCGGCCCGTCCGCTGCGAGTTCCGCTTCGGCTCCAACGTCCGCCCGAGCTGCCCGCAGGCGGGCAGCCCCAAGCTCGGCGGGGGCTTCGTCTTCGCCCACCTCCACCATCTGCCCGCGGGCAAGTATCGCATCCGCGTCCGGGCCGAGACCGACTGCCTCATCGACGAGGTCGACATCCGACCGGCCATGGACGTCGGCGTGGCCGTCGTCGACCGCGTCTATCCCTGGGCCTACTACAAGTGCATCCTCGACGGAGACGCCGCCGCCTTCTTCGACTTCCTCAAGCCCGGCACGACCGGCGATCCGCTGCCCGCCCTGCCGCGAGCCGCCGGCGCGGGAACCATCACCATCCGCAACGGCACCATCCGCTGCGGGTTCGACGGCATCCGTTCCTGGGCCGTCCAGTCCACCGCACGCCAGGCCATGCTCGTGATGGAGAACGTCAAGGTGCAGGCCGCCGGCATCAACACCAACGCCCTCTACGCCCCCCGCGCCCGAATCGCCAACTGCCGCTTCGAGATCGACACCCCCTTCATCATCGACCGGCACCGGCTGGCCGACAGCCCCGTCGCCCTCATCGAGGCCGACGGCTCCGAGGTCGCCCACTGCGAGTTCATCGGCGGGCAGGGCAACCTCTGCGTCATGGGCAACCGCGACATCCGCATCCACGACAACCTCTTCGTCAATCGCCAGAGGGTCACCAACCACTACAGCCTCATGCTCGGCCGCTGCCAGGGCGCACGCATCTTCCGCAACCGCTTCGAGCCCGAGATCGGCTCGGGCCTGCTCATGTACGGCTCGGGCGGAAACGAGGTCTGCGAGAACACCTTCCGCGTCGCCGCCGCCAACGGCAACTGCGAGTACGCCACCGCCGACTACTCCACCAACGCCATCCGCATCACCGACTACAATGCCAAGCCGGACCCCGCACACCCCGCCGTCGGCAACCGCATCCATCACAACCGCATCCACGTCACCGGCCGCCACTACACCAGCTACAAGGGCTACGTCCCCATCGCCACCGCCCTCTTCGTCAGCGTCGGCGCCTGCGAGAACCACGTCCACGACAACGAGATCACCGTGGACCACCAGGCCCCCGGCACGCCCGCCGAGGCCACTGCCTTCTACATCGGCGGCTCGGACAACGGCGGGCGCTACGAGCGAAACATGATCACCACCAACGTCCCCGCCTTCTGGATCGCCACGCGATACGGGGCCGCCTCCAACGTCAAGGTATTCGACAACCGGATCGTCAAGTCGCCCAACGCCCCCGCCGACTTCCAACCCTTCCGCCTGGGCTGGTGGCGACACGCCGCCACCAACGTCGAGTTCCGCGGCAACCGGTTCGAGAACTGTCGCTTCGGCCTGACCGCCACGCCCGCCCAGCACACCTACACCGCCAAATAGCCCCGCCGTTCCTCCCGCCCGCCGACAGGCCGGCTGGAGCGTCAGCAACCCCCCTGGCTGCCCGCTGGCCGCACGATCTCCCGCCCGACGACTCCGCGGGTCGTCCCGGGCGGGATAGTCGGCTATACGCACGGCCTGCCTGCCGGAGGCACGGCCTGCCTGCCGGGTTGCTCACCCCGACGCCTCCCGGACCCGGCGCCCGGTTCAAGGCCAATGTCCCGTTTTTCCGGAAAATCAGACCGCATCGGCTCGACGCTCGAATTCCATTTAACATTCTGTGAATAAATAATTTACGAAGATTGAGCGCAAGTGCTAAAAGTCTGATTTATCTGAAAACCAGGCGCAGAAATGGGACAGTTGCGCCCCAAATGGGACATTCGGCCGTCGCGTTCTTGACGTTACTATCTCTTCTGAAATGGGTTACGCAATTCATCCTCGCCGTCCAGCCCCCTCGCCGACCACGGGAGCGAGATCGACCGACGCGTCTTGGAAAACCTGCTGAGGCTCAACGGGGAGAGAGCCTCCGGCGAATAGACAGCGTCGAAGGCGGCGCTTGTAGTGTGCCCGTAAGGGCATAAGAGGAAACGCCCTGTGCGTTGACGTGCGTGAGGACGTCCAAACGAAGAAGACCGCCTTACGGCGGGAGCCAGGCTACATGCGCAAAGGACCGCCTTACGGCGGCACTACAAGCGCCGCCGTCGTGCGAACGCAGCCGAAGTGACGCTTGTAGTGTGCCCGTAAGGGCATAAGAGCAGACGCCCCGTGCGTTGACGCGCGTGAGGACGCCCAAACGACGAAGACCGCCTTACGGCGGCACTACAAACGCCGCTTCGAGTTTGGACCGCCTTACGGTGCCCGGCCGTGACGTTAACCTACAGAAGGAATCTGAGCGTACAGCAGGCGGGAGAACGACATGTATCAATATCGCCTTATGACCCCGCAGCAGAGAGCGGAAGTCGTGGCTGAGCGAAAGGCGAATGGATACCCCTGGCATGCTCCGCCCCACTTCGGAGGTGACGAGGCAAAGGCGTACATGCTCTCGGCAGCATGCTTTGAACATCGGGAGCTGCTTGTGACGCCAAACCGCCTGAGCGAGTGGACCCGCGCGCTCCTGGACGGGGTCGAGCACGAGCTGGGCGGACGAGTCCATGCGTGGGTGGTTCAGCCGAACCACTATCATGTGCTGGCATCGGTGAATCTGAAGGACTTTCGGGCGTGGACTGCGCGGAAACACAATGGCAAGTCCACCCAGTGGAATCGCGAGGATCGCACGCCGGGACGGAAAGTGTGGCATCGTTTTTCAGACCGGCGGATCAGGGATGAAAGGCACTTCTACGCCTCGGTCAACTACATCCATGCCAACCCCGTGAAGCACGGTTTTGTCGCAGACTCGAACGATTGGCCGTGGTGCAGCCTGCAAGAATATCTGGAGGCTGTGGGGCGCGACGTGCTGGCGGCCTGGTGGCGAGAGTACCCGCTCAACAACTACGGCAAAGGTTGGGACGACTGATGCGAGATCTGGTCGAAGCGGCGCGGTGTTGGCCATTGACCTGCGCGGGGCGGCGGTTCACAATGCGTTCATGGGCAATCCGAACGGCGATATCATACAGGGCCCGGGCTACCAGGTTCGCCACGTGACGGACGTCGCGCCGGTGGCCTGTCCGTGCGGGCAGAGTTTCCGCGTGTTCACCTGGCGCGACGGCGGCCCGGCCAACGTCCACGTGACCGAGATCCGCGACTCCCGCCGCCACTATCACCGCGACTGCACGGAGTACTACTACATCATCGAGGGCTCGGGCGTGCTGGAGGTCGCCGACGCGCAGATCCCCCTCTCGCCGGGTCTGCTGGTGCGGATCGACCCGCTCACCCGCCACCGCGGGCAGGGCGACTTCAAGGCCCTCATCGTGGGCGTGCCGCCGTTCCGCGAAGAAGACGAGTACTTCGACTGACGGTTTTCGATTGTCGATTTCCGATATTCGATTGGGACCTGGTGTTCGAGCGCCATCTGCAGATCGACAACCTGCTTGCCGGCCGGCAGGCTTTCGATTGGGAGTCGGCGCTGGGACGCCGGGTGCAAATCGAAAATCGTCAATCTGAAATCGACAATCGAAGGCCCTGGCTATGAAGGCGTAAAGGAGACGTGATCGTGTCCAAGCCCACCGACGTCCGCATCACCGCCGCCGCCCTGTACCTGTTGCCCGTCCAGACCCGCGTGCCCCTGAAGTTCGGGCGCGAGACGCTCACCTTCGTCACCTGCGCCCGCGTCTGTCTGAAAGTGCAGGACGAGGAGGGCCGCTCGGCCGTCGGCTGGGGCGAGACGCCGCTGAGCGTGCAGTGGGTCTGGCCCAGCGCGCTGGGCTACCAGGAACGGCACGGGGCCCTGGTGAACCTGGCCAAGGCGATGGTCCCGGCCTGGGCGGGCTACGAGGCGACGGGCCATCCGATGGAGATCTCCCACGGGTTCCAGCAGGCGGCCCTGCCGACGCTGCTGTCGACCCACAACGCCGACCGCGAGCAGGGCCAGGAGATTCCCTACCTGGCGGCCCTGCTGTGCTGCAGCCCGTTCGACCTGGCCCTGCACGACGCGTACGCCAACCTGCACGGCAAGGGCGTCTACGAGACCTACACGCAGGAATTCATGAGCGACGACCTGTCGGCGTATCTCGAATCGTCCGACCGCAGCGCCTCGCCCTTCCTGGGCAGGTTCCCGTGCGATTTCCTCGTCTCCGACCCGCCGCGCCAGTTGCCGGCCTGGCACCTGGTGGGCGGGATGGACCCGCTGGAGGCCGGCGACGCCACCGCCCCGCCTCCGGACGACGGATACCCCGTGCTGCTGAGCGACTGGATCCGGCGCGACGGGCTCACCTGCCTCAAGGTCAAGCTCCGCGGCGACGACGCCGAGTGGGACTACGACCGCCTGGTCCGCGTCGGGCGGATCGCACAGGACAACGGCGTGCTGTGGCTGTCGGCCGACTTCAACTGCACCGTCACCGAGCCGGACTACGTGAACCGGACGCTGGACCGGCTGCTGGCGGACCAGCCGCGGACGTACGGGATGATCCTGTACGTGGAGCAGCCCTTCCCCTACGACCTGGAGGCCTGCCCGCTGGACGTGCGGAGCGTGTCGGCCCGCAAGCCCTTGTTCATGGACGAATCGGCCCACGACTGGCGCCTGGTGCGGCTGGGGCGTTCGCTCGGCTGGACGGGCGTGGCCCTCAAGACGTGCAAGACGCAGACGGGCGCGATCCTCAGCGCCTGCTGGGCCAAGGCGCACGGGATGACGCTGATGGTCCAGGACCTGACCAACCCGATGCTGGCGCAGATCCCGCACGTGCAGTTGGCCGCCCACGTGGGCACGATCATGGGCGTGGAGACCAACGCGATGCAGTTCTACCCCGACGCGTCGCTCCCCGAACAGCAGGTCCACCCCGGCCTCTACCGCCGGCGCGACGGGCTGGTCCGCCTGGACACGCTCTCCGGAAGCGGCTTCGGCTACCGCGTCGACGAGATTCATCGCGACTTGCCCGAGCCGGCAGCCGAGGTGGACGGGCTGTAGCGGCAATCCCAAGTGGAGCGACCGATTCTCAGGTTGTTTCGTCCGCCGGCGTCCGCGTGGGCGGTTCCCGGCGCGGATCGTGCACTGTCGCGCGTCACCGCTGAACACTGACTGTTCAACCGGGCGCGGGCAAAGTCGTTGGCGTCCGCCCGGGCGAGCCCCTGAGTCCTCTCTTCTCCTCTGATCCATCCCTGGCACGTCCCTTGCATTCCGCATGGGGACAGTCCAGGGAGAATCGATCGCATGAATTCAGGCCCAGAAGTCGCCCCACCCGTATCGGTACGTGGTCTCAGCAAATCCTTCGGCGTCGGACCGAACAAGGTCCGCGCCTTGCGAGACGTCTCGCTCGACGTCAGCGCGGGCGAGCACCTGGCCGTCATCGGACCCAGCGGCTCGGGCAAGAGCACGCTGCTGCACCTGATCGCCGGCCTGACGTTCGCCGACGCGGGGACGGTCGTGGTGGCCGGGCAGGACCTGGCCGACCTGGGCGACCACGCCCTGACCACCTTTCGCCGCCGTCACGTCGGCATGGTCTTCCAGGCCTACAACCTGGTGCCCACGCTGAGCGTGCAAGACAACCTCCGCCTGCCGCTGCTGCTGGACCGCCGCCACGGCCCGGAGAACGGGCGGGTGGAGACGCTGTTGCGGGTGCTGGGCCTGCTGGACCGCCAGCGCCACCGCCCCGACCAGCTCAGCGGCGGCGAGCAGCAGCGGGCCGCCGTCGGGCGGGCGATGATCACCAACCCGACGGTCATCCTCGCCGACGAGCCGACCGGCAACCTCGATTCCTCCAGCAGCCGCACCCTGTGCGAACTGCTGCACTCGCTGGCCCGCGAGCACGGGCGCACGATCATCACCGTCACCCACGATCCGGCCGTCGCCATGTGGGCCGACCGCGTGATGGTCCTCAAGGACGGGCGAATCGTGGACACGCTTCGCCCCTCGGCCTTCGCCTCGCCCGCCGAGCTGGGGGCGCGGTTCCTGGCGGTGATCGCCCGCGACGAGGAGGCCGGCGCATGCGCCTGACCGCGAAGCTCCTGCTGGCCCACTGGCGGCGTCACTGGCTGCGGACTCTGCTTGCGGTGGCGGCGCTGGTGACGTCGGTGGCCATGGTGATCGTGGTGGTCGGCGGGTACGACGCGGCCATGGCCCGCGCGACCGCCGCCGCCGGGCGGGCCGCCAAGGCCCTGGGCGACTACGACCTGGTGGCGATCTCCGGCTCGCCCCAGCAGGCCCAGGCCCAGCGATGGCGCATGGGGGCCGCGGCGCCCGACCCCGCCCTGGGCCAGGAACTGCTGGCGTGGCTGGCCGCCCAGCCAGGCGTCAAGGCCCGCCTGGACTGCTGCCAGGCCCAGGTGGAGGCACGCTCCCTGGGCGCTATGTTCCAGTACGCCATGTACCGCCCGGGCGAGTTGATGACCTGCCCGCTGTACGCCATGCCCACCGGCAAGACGCCCTACCCGCTGGCCGAGGGCGCCTGGCCCGGCGGCGAGGCCGACGAGGTCGTCGTGGACCGCACCGTCGCGCGGATGGCGCGGTGCGGGCTCGGCGAGCCGTTCCAACTCGCCGCCACGACAGGCCGCCATCAGGTCAAGGTCGCCGGCATCCTGGACACGCCGGGGGGGCTCCGCGGCCTGGCGGGCATCTACGTCACGCCCGCGATGTTCGAGCGGCTGACGGGCCAGGGCGTCCGCGTCAACCGAATCTGGATCGACCTGGCCGACGACCAGGACGTCGAGTCGTTCACCGAGCGCCTGGTCGCCCAGGGCGACCGCCTCCGCTCGCCCGTCCGCGTCGAGACGCCCGCCGACTACCAGGCCGAGGCCATGCGGTGGGCGTCCATGCCCGCCCGATCCGCCATGGGGTTCTTCCCCCTCCTGCGCGACGTCGAGATGAACCTGGCGATCCTGACGGCCATGTTCATCGTCTTCGCCACCTTCAGCATGGGCCTGCGGGAGCGATCCAGGCAACTGGCCATGCTGCGGGCGATCGGGATGACCCGGCGCCAGATGATGGGCCTGGTGATGGCCGAGGCGATGGTCCTGGCGACGGTCGGCTGGGCGGGCGGACTGATCGCCGGACAGGTGCTCATGGATCGCAGCCTGGCGGCCATGCCGGGCCTGGGCCAGCAGGACCTCTCGCTTCACGCCGGCCTGTGGGCGGGCATGGGCGCGATCGTCGCGTACGGCGCGACGTTCCTGGCCGCCGCCCTGCCGACGCTGCTGGCCGTCCGCAAGCGCCCGCTGGACGTGATGAGCGGGGCGCCGCTGACGCGGACCTCCCGCGCGCCGCGCTGGCTGCCCCTGATCGCCCTGCCCCTGATCCTCGCCAACCCCGTGATCGTCCACACCTCGCTGGTCACCGACAGGACCGCCCTGCGGACCGTCCTGCCGCTGGGCCTGCTGGCGGCCATCGTCGGCTTCGCCATGCTCCTGCCCGCGCTGGTCGCGGTGTGCCAGGGGCTCTTCGCCCGCGCGGCGGCCATGGTCTTCCGCCTGGACCACCGCCTGCTGGGCAAACAGCTCGCCGCCAACGTCTGGCGCACGGTCGGCTGCACGTCGGCGCTGATGGTCGCCCTGGGCCTCTTCGTCACCATCCAGATCTGGGGCCAGTCCATGATGGTCCCCTTCCTGGTCAGCTCGCGAAGCCCCGACGCGGTGGCCACCGTCTTCCCCGACGGCGTGCCCGCCGACAAGCTCGACGCGGTCGCCGCGCTGGCTGGGGTCCGCTCGGCCCTGCCGATGGTCCTCCAGCACCCCGCCCTGGCCGGCCACGATGAGGACAGCCAGGCCGGCGGCGTGTTCGCCAGTCGCGACCTCATCTACATCGGCTGCGACTTGCGGAAGCTCGTCGATCCCGAAGACGGGATGATCGGCGCCAGCTTCCTGCGGGGCAACGCGGAGGAGGCCTTCAAGCGTCTGGAGGGGGGCGACGCGTGCCTGATCACCGACAGCCTCTACCTGCGCTGGCCCGAGCGGTACGACGTGGGCAAGCCGCTGGTGCTCGACAGCGTCGACGAGCCCCGGCGCAGCCTCACCTACACCATCGCCGGCGTGATCGACCTGCCCGGCTGGCACCTGCTGACCAAGTCCGCCCAGATGCGGCGCGGGCTGGGACGCGTCGGCGGGATCGTGATGGTCCCCACCGCCACCGCCCGCGCCGCCTACGGGCAGGCGCCCTACAAGACGTTCTGGTTCGCCCTGAACGAGCAGGCCGATCCGGCCGTCCTGGAGCGCTCGCTCATCAAGATCGTAGACCCGGACGCCAGGCCGATGCGTCCGACCAGCCGGCCGACCTCCAGGCCCGCCATGGGCGGGCGACGGGGCGGGCCCGGCGGCGGGCCGGGCGGAGGGCGGCGAGGCGGGCCGGGCGGCGGACCCGGAGGCTTCGCCGGCGGACGGGGAGACGGCCCCGGCGGCGGACCGCCCGGAGGCATGACCGGCCCGGCCAGCGCCTTGCCCCCCCTGGACAGCTCCGTCTACTGTCGCTTCACCGACACGCGGGCCATGACCCAGGCCATCCGTCAGCGAAGCGAGGGCATCATCCAGGCCATGACCGTCTACCCCCTGCTCGCGCTGGGCCTGGCCTCGCTGGCCGTCGTGAGCACCGTCACCGTCTCGGTCCGCGTGCGGAGCTGGGAGTTCGGGATCCTGCGAAGCCTCGGCCTGACCCGCGGGCAACTGCTCCGCCAGGTGCTGGCGGAGGGCTTCCTCATCGCCCTGCTGGCCTGTGTGACCAGCCTGCTGTTCGGCCTGCTGGCCTCGTGGGTGGGCATCGTCGCCTCCAGCCGGGCGATGGCCGTGCTCGCCCCGCTGGTGATCCCCTGGCCGCAACTGCTGCTGGGGCTCGCCGCCGCCGTCGCGCTCTGCCTGCTCGCCAGCGTCTGGCCGGCCCTTACAGTCGCCTTGAGTCAGCCTCTTCGCCTGCTCCAGGAAGGACGTTCCAGCCAGTAGGAGCCGATAATGTTCGTTCCCCATCCATCCCGCCACGACCAGCCCGCCCGCCGAGGGTTCACCCTCATCGAGCTGCTCATCGTCGTGGCCATCATCGCCCTGCTGGTGAGCATGCTCGTGCCCTCGCTGGGGCGGGCCCGGGAACTGACCCGGACGGTCATGTGCGCCAGCCTCATGCGCGGCTACGCCCTGGCCTCCGAGATGTACGTCGCCGCCAACCGCCAGATGATGATGGACTCCTACAACTTTCTCGACAGCGAGGCGGGAATCCCCAAGTACTGGGGCAGCGAGATCATGGCCGAAGCGGTCGCCCGCTGTCCGGCCGACCAGACCACCGAGACCCTCAACCGCCTGGGCGCGTTCCCCCAGTTCAATGACCTGCTGCTCAGCATCGGCTGCAACGAGAACATGCTCTCGTGCAGCGCCCGCATGACGCGGTTCGGGCCGATGGCCTTCTGGGTCGATCGCGACCGGATCTGCGGCAAGCCCGCCGAACTCATGGTCTGGGCCGACTGGCAGAACAACCCGTTCCTGGAGGTGCCCACCTACGCGGTGGTCAAGCCCCAGACCGGCTCGATGGGCAGCCTGTGCTTCCGCCATCTCGACAACGTCTCCAACGCCTCCTTCCTGGACGGACACGTGGGCGAGATGAAGGCCACCGTGAAGCTCGACAAGCGCGGGCACGACCTGGCCGAGGGGGTCAACTGGAGCATCCCCGGCTCGGTCCCCCAACTGTACAAGTGCTATTACCCCTTCGGCGTCGGCGCCTCGCAGACCGACGGCACCGCGGGCTCTCGCGGGCTCTGGCCCGACATGGACCTGAAATGAACCGCAATCACCGGAAAGGACATCGCATGCGACACTTTCGTTTGTGCCTGGCCGCGCTGGCCCTGGCGGCCCTGACAGCCGCCCCGTTCGCCCCCGCCGCCGAGCCGGCGGCGCCCGCCAAGGACCCCGCCGGCGCCCTGCCGCCCGGCCTGGACGCCCAGGACTACGCCAGGGCCAAGGCCCTGATGGACAAGGGCGCCGCCTTCCTGCTGTCCAAACGCAACGCCAACGGCGGCTGGACGACCGCGACCGGGGCCGCCGAGCCCGCCATCACCGCCATGGTCCTCAAGGCCCTCGTCCAGCATCCCGACTTCGGGGCCTCCCACGCCGCGGTGGCCAAGGGGTTCGAGGTCCTGCTCAGCCATCGCCGCGATGACGGCGGGGTCTACAGCCCCCGCGAAGGGGGCACCAGCTACACCTCCGCCGTCGCCCTGATGGCGCTGGCGGCGGCCAAGGACCCCAGGCACGCCGGGCAGGTCCGCGATCTGGTGGCCTACCTCAAGAGCCTCCAGATCGTGCCCGGCTCGGAGTCGGCCGACGGCAAGAAGATGGAGGAAGACGATCCCCGCGTGGGCGGCGTGTCGTACGGGCGGGGGCCCATGCGACCGGACCTGAGCAACGTGGGCATGTGGGCCGAGGCGCTCCATGAGGCCGGCGTGCCCAAGGACGACCCGGCCCTTCAGCGGGCCGTCGCGTTCGTCTCCCGCCTCCAGAACCACAGCGAGACCAACAAGATGGCCTGGGCGCAGGAAGGCACGAACGACGGCGGGTTCATCTACACCTTCCCGTCCAAGGACGCGGGCAAGGGTCGCGGCCCCTCCGCCCCCGCCGGGCGCAGCTACGGATCGATGACCTACACGGGCTTCAAGTCCATGCTGTACGCCGGCGTCACCCGCGACGACGCCCGCGTCCGCGCCGCTTACCAGTGGATCCGCCGCTACTGGCGCCTGGACGCCAACCCCAACATGCCCCAGACGCAGTCCCGCAGCGGGCTGTTCTACTACTACCACGTCTTCGCCAAGGCCCTGCGGGTGTGGGGCGAACCGGTCATCACCGACGCCAAGGGCGACAAGCACAACTGGCGCCGCGAGCTGATCGACGCGCTGGCCAAACAGGTCAAGGAAGACGGGAGCTGGGTAAACGACTCCGACCGATGGTGGGAGGGCGACGCCGTGCTTACCACGTCGTACGCCCTGATGGCCCTTGAGGAGGCCATCGGCCGGTGACCGCCCCGCCGCCGGGGCTGGCGCCCCGGCGCGCGGCGGCGGGTTGGTTGTCGAGCCAGGCGAGACGCCTGTCCTACCTTAGCGCGGCGGCGGGTCGGATGTCGGGACAGGCGAGACGCCTGTCCTACCTTAGCGCCCCGGCGCGCGGGGACGGGTTTTGCCCTCGCTGAGCATCTGCCAGCTCACGCCCGTGTCGTAGAGCTTGCCCATGTTCAGCGGCTGGGGCATCCACGTGCGGAAACAGTTGCGCGACGTCCACTGCCCGCCCGCCGACGCGAAATCGCACAGGCGCAGGATCTTTCGGGCGCCGTCGATCTCGAAGGGCGTCTCCAGCACCACGAACGCCCCGATCCGCCGGGCCGTCTCCTGGTCGTGCATCAGCGCGATCGTCGGCGCCTGCGAGCGGTCCAGCCGCCCGCGCGAGCGGATCGACTCGGCCGCCGGGACCAGCCGGCTGTCCATCGCCAGCACGATCGGACCGCGGACGACGGCTGCCTGGCCGCCGGGGCCGTCGACGATCCGCCCGCGCATGTCCAGCGACAGTTCGATGCGGTCGTCGTCCTGCCAGGTGTTGCGCATCTTCAGATACTCGCCCGCGCGCGGGTCGAGGGCCTCGCCCTTGGCCCGGGCGGAGTTCTTCTCGCTCCAGGCGGGCACGCGGAAGGCCAGGGTGAACTCCTCGCGCTGGGCGAGCTTCAGGCGCACGCGCGTCGTGCCGTTTCGAGGATACTCGCTCTCCATCACCAGCGTCAGCGGCTTGCCCGCGGGCGTCTTCAACTCCACCGACCCGCTGAAGCACAGGTTGATCACCGCTCCCTCGGCGTTGGTCATCACCGCCCAATCCGGCGTCAGCAGCAGGCCCCGCGGGCCGCTCAGCACGCAGCAGTTGACGCCCACGTCGAGGTGCGAGAGCTCGCCCGGCACCCGCTCCCCCATCAGCGAGGTGTAGCGGGCCCACCAGCTCCCGTCGCTCACCATCGCGCCGGCCAGGGCGTTGAACAGGCACTTCTCCAACTCGTCCACGTGGCGAAGGTCGCCCTTGAGCCTCACCAGTTCGGCCAGCAGTTCCATCCACGCGGCCGTCACGCACGTCTCCATGGGCTTGTCCACGGGCGCCGCCTGGTTCTGGGCCCCCATCCACAGCCTCCCGCTGCTGAGCGGGCCGACCAGCGAGCTCTGGTCCCGCAGGATGACGTCCGCCAGGCCGACCGCGGCGGCCAGCAGTTCTTCCTTGCCGCTCCAGCGGTAGACCTCCAGCAGGGTCGTCGCGCGGACCAGTTGCTCGACCGCGTCCTGGCTTGCCAGCGTCTTGTCAGCCGCCCACGCGCCGGCCAGCGACTGGGCGAACTCCAGGTACTTCCGCTCGCCGGTCAGGCCGTAGAGCCGGACCGCCGGTCGGGCCAGCAGTTCGGCGGGCTTGCCCCGCGCCGCGGCGGGGCCGGCGGCGATGGCGGCGTCCAGCCGCCTGGTCGCCTCGGCCAGGCTTGCCGCCTCGCCGGACACCTCGCACGCGGCGGCCAGGCCGTCGAGCACCTGCGGGCGATCCTGGCCCTGGCAGGCCTTCAGGGCGGCCTGGACGGCCTGGTCGAGCAGGCGGCGGAGGTTGGGGTCGTTGCGGTAGCGGCAGGCCTGGGCCAGCGAGACGACCCATCGGCCCCAGGTGGCGCGGCGCGCGTCGTCGTCCCCCAGTTGGCTCGATGCCAGGGCCGCCACCAGCGGCTCCATGCGCTGCACGCGAACGCGGTTGCGGATGCAGAGGTCCATCCGGCTGCCCGCGGGCCCGCTGATGACCAGGCTGGCCGGCGGCAGCGGAGAGAACGTGTCCTGGACGGCCGGCGCGGGCCGCTCGGCTCGCGCCGACCCCGTCACCATCAGTCCCGCCGCCACCCAAGCCGCCAGGCGCCACGATCGATTCGACATCCCGTGCTCCTTCCTTCGGATCGTCGTTTTACCATACTCGATCGTCCGCTCAAACAAGAGAACAAACCTCCCCCCGTACCGTTATTCCTGGTTCAAGGAGCAGCGACATGCGAAGACTGATCGCAGCGACGGTGGTGATGGCCGCCCAGGCCCTGGCGGCGGCCGCGGAGACGCCCTGGCACGACTCCCTCTGCCTGGGCCGAGGCGGCTACTGGCAGAAGCGAATCCCCGTGCGGATCGCCAATCCGCGAGGCGAAGCGGTCGAGGGTGAACAGGTCGAGCTGGCCGTCGGCAAGGCCCCGCCCCAGGCGGACCTGGCCGGCGCGGACATCCGCGAACTGCGGCTCTGCAAGGCCGACGGCACGGAACTGCTCTATCGCGTGATCGGCCCGGACAGGAAGGAACTCAAGGACGGCGCGATCCCCCCGGCGGGGCGGCTGGTCCTGCCCGTCGAGGCGGCCGCCAGATCCGAGACGACCTACTACCTCTACTTCGCCAACCCGCAGGCGTGGGCGACGCCGGACTTCCTCAAGCCCGCCCGGGGCGGCCCCAGACCGGCCAGCAAGCCCGCGCCCCTCGGCGTCTCCGCCGGCGCGGTCGAATCGCTCTCGCTCAAGCCCGCCGGTGCGGGCGACGCCTGGGCCGATCCGGCCAGGTGGCCTATTCGCCGGCAGATCCTGCTGCCCTGCTCCAACGGGCAAGACCGCGATTGCCTGGTCCAGGTGGACGTGACCGCCCTGGTCCGCCAGGCACGGCGCCAGGGTCTGGCCGCCGACGCGACGCCCGACATCCGCCTCAGCGACGGCGCGCGGGACCTGAGCTGCTGCCTCCGCGACGACCGCCTCTACGCCGCCGTCCGCCTGCCCGCACGGTCGCTGCTGCGGCTGTACGCGTACGCCGCGCCCCGCCCGGCCGAGGCGTCGCAGGACACCTACGCGGCCCTGACGGCGTCGGCGGTGAACCTGCTACGCAACTCGAGCTTCGAGACGGCGGTTCAGAAGGAAGGCACGTCCCTGCCCGCCGAGTGGCAGGCCCCGACCGGGCCCGGGCAGGGCTCGATCATCGACGGCGGCAAGGTCGCCGCCAAGGCCGCCCGCCTCCAGGTGGCCTCCAACGACAAGAAGCAATGGACCGGCTGGATACAGGGGGCGGCCGCCGAGCCCAACACCACCTACCTCTATGCCGCGTGGGTCCGCTGCCGCGACGTGAGCGGAAAGGTCAGCCTGCACGCCCACGCCGCCGACGCCAAGGGCAAGATCGTCCAGGGCGGATTCCTCGGCTCCGGCAGGCCCGTCGGCGGGACCGCCGACTGGACCCTGCTGGCCGGGTCGCTGCGCACCCCGCCCGGGACGCAGCGCATCACCTGCCACCTGACGATGAACGCTGCCGGGACGGTGGACTACGACGGCGCGATCCTGGCCCCGCTGCACACGGCCTCGCCAGGCGAAATCGAGACCCGCAGCACCGCCGGGGGCGTCAGCCTCTGGCCCGTCAACGCGGTGGTCAAGGTCTTCCGCGAGGACACCCCGCCCGTTCGTAGTGCGCCCGTAAGGGCGTCTGCCGGAGACAACGCCCAGCGTCTGACGGCCTCGCTGCACGCCGCCCGCAACGAGCGCGAGCCGCTCCAGTTGGCCGTCCGCAGCGACCGCGACATCCGCAACGTCCGCGTGCAGGTCGTCCGCCCGAAGAGCGCCGTCGAGGCCAGGTTGGACTGCTCGGTCGCCGTCGTCGGATACGTGCCCGTCGACTACCCCACCAACTACTACCAGTCGCGCCAGCCCGCCTGGCACCGGATGCGCCCCACGCGCAGCCCCGGCTGCGACGGCTGGGCGGGCTGGTGGCCCGACCCGCTCCTGCCGCGAGACACGTTCGACCTCAAGGCCAACCAGACCCAGCCGATCTGGATCACCGTCTCCGTCCCCGCCGACGCCGAGCGCGGCAAATACATGGGATGGGTCAGCCTGACCGCGGAGGGCAAACCGCTCGCGGACTTGCCCTTCACCGTCCGCGTCTGGGACTTCGCCCTGCCGGAGGTCAGCCGCTGCAAGGCCATCTACGACGTCCGGGTGAACCATCCGCTCTGGAAGCCGCCCGGCAGCGACGAGAAGGAGACGTGGAAACAGCTCGTCCGGTTCATGGCCGAGCGCCGCCTCTGCCCGGACACGGTCTTCCCGCGCCCGAAGATCGACTATCGAGACGGCAAGGTGGTGGCCGACTTCGCCGACTTCGACAAGGCGGCCGAATACTACTTTGACGAGTTGAAACTCCCGCACGCGTACACGCCCTGGCCGTTCTACCTGTTCGGCTGGGGCATGCCCCCGCGCGACAAGTTCGCCCAGAAGGCGTACGAGGGCGACTGACCTTTCGACGGCGTGGACCGCTCGAAGCTGCGTCCGGAGTTCAAGCGGGTCTACCAGGCCTGCCTGCGGGCGTACTGGGAGCACATGAAGGCCAAGGGCTGGCACAAGCGGGTGATCTTCTACATCAGCGACGAGCCCTTCTACACCAAGCCGCACATCATCGAGCAGATGAAGGCCCTCTGCGACATGGTCCACGAGGTGGACAGGGAAATCCCCATCTACAGCTCGACGTGGCATCACGTGCCCGCCTGGGACAACTCCCTCGACGTATGGGGCATCGGCATCCACGGCGTCGTGCCGGTCGAGCAGATCAACAAGCTCCGCCAGGCCGGCAAGCGGTTCCTCTGGACCACCGACGGGCACATGTGCACCGACACGCCCTACTGCGCCGTCGAGCGTCTCCTGCCGCACTTCTGCTTCCAATATGGCGCCGAGGGCTACGAGTTCTGGGGCATCACGTGGCTGACATACGACCCCTACCGCTTCGGCTGGCACGCGTTCATCTCCCAGAGCGACACGCCCACCAACCATTACCACGTCCGCTATCCCAACGGCGACGGGTTCCTGATCTACCCGGGCGGGCCCGTCGGCGTGGCCGGGCCGGTCTCGTCGGTCCGCCTGGAGCAGGCCCGCGAGGGCGTGGAAGACTACGAGTACCTGGCCACGCTGGCCCAGCGCGTGCAGGCGTGGAAGGCGGTTGACGCGGCCGCCCGCTTCACCGCCCAGCAGGCCCAGGCGCGCAGGAAGCGGCTGGAGCAGGCCGAGGCCGCCCTCAAGCAGGCGAGCGAACTGGTGAGCATCCCCAACTCCGGCGGGCGGTACTCGACGAAGCTCCTCCCCGACCCCGACGCCGTCTTCCGCGTCAAGCAGGCGCTGGGGGAAGCGATCGAGGCGCTGGGCAACGCGGAGAAGTAGAACGGGACGAAGGTCCTACCGCTTCGACTTGATCTGCCCCTGAAAGGGCCAATCATCGTACGGTTTGACGAAGGGGTATGCGCGAAGGGACAAACTCCCCCGCGGATCGTTGGGCAACCAGTGTCCATACCCCGTGAACATGAGGTGATGGCCGATGACCATGCCATCTTCCCTTTCGCGACAACAACTTCCAGGAAGTTTGCTTTTCCGCGCTTCTAGTGCGTGTCGATCCCGTGCAGCATGAAGATCACGTGCTCCAGCGTCTTGAGGATCTCCCCCATGTACTCCTCCACCGCGCGGACGCTTCCGGGCAGGGCGTAGCACTGGGTCGCCCCGGCCACCGCCGCGACGGACCGGCTGAGCAGCGCGTTGGGTTTGGTCTGTCCGAACTTGACGCGGATGTTCTCCATGATGCCCGGGATAGGCTTGTCGAAGACGGACAGGACCGTCTCGGGCGTGATGTCGCGCGGACCCACGCCCGTGCCCCCGGTGGTGACGATCACGTCCACGCCCGCCTCGCGGGCCTCCAGCAGGATCGCCCGCAGGCGCGCCGCGTCGTCGCCGATCAACACGCTCTCGATCCGCGGATGCCACCGCTTGCCCGCCAGGAATTCCTCCACCAGCCGCCGCACGTGCGGCCCGCTGCGGTCTTCGTACTCGCCCGCGGCCGCCCGGTCGCTCAGCGTCACGATCAGCACGCGCAGCGGGCGGGGCCGGTGCAGCACCGCGTCGCCCGGCTTCACCTCCCCGCCGTTCACCACCCTGGCGAAGACGCCCTCGCTGGGCATCACGCACTTGCCCACCTGCTCGAAGATCGCGCACCTGCTGCCGTGGCAGTCCTTGCCGAACTGCGTGACCTCCAACTCCGCCTGGCCCACCTGGATGCGGTCCAGCATGCCCAGCGCGGCGAAGTCCAGGCCGCGCACGGTAATGTTCTCGGCGAACTCCCCAGGCTCGGTCTGCCGGCCCGTCTGCTCCACGAACCGCCCGATCGACTCCTCGCCCAGCAGGCTCACCTGCCGATGCCAGGCCCCCGCGTGGGCGTCGCCCTCCACCCCCCGGCCGTTCAGCACGATCCGCTCGACGGGCGACTTGGGCACGCCCTTGACGCTCGAAACGTTCACCGACGCCACTTCGCCGCGACTGGATTCAGGATTCGACATCGCTCTTGGTCTTCTCCGTCAGGACGATCTGCGTGATTCGCATGGACTTGTCGACGGCCTTGCACATGTCGTAGACGGTCAGCAGCGCGACGCTGACGGCCGTCAGCGCCTCCATCTCCACGCCGGTGCGGCCGACACAGGCGACCTCGCTCACCGCCCGCACGCCCGCGTCGACCACCTCCAGGCGGACCTGGACGTGGTCCAGCGTGAGCGGGTGGCACAGCGGGATCAACTCCGCCGTCCGCTTGGCGGCCTGGATGCCCGCGATCTGGGCGACCGTCAGCACGTCGCCCTTCTTGAGCTGGTTGGCCCGCACCAGCTCGACGGCGGCCGCCGCCAGTTCGATGAGCCCCTCGGCCCGGGCGACCCGCCGCTGGGGCGCCTTGGCGCCCACGTCGACCATCCTCGCCTTGCCCGCGTCGTCAGTGTGCGATAGATCTGTCATGCTGGCCTCGTCCAATCGGAAACCTGCCTGCCGGCAGGCAGGTCGTCAATCGAAGATCGCTTCAGCCGCCGATGCGGCGGATCCAGTGTTTCTCGCAAACGCCCCCCGCCTCGGGCTTGGACTTGACCGCGAGGCTGATGGCCTCGCGCGGGCCCAGCTCCCGGACGCTGAACCCCACGTCCGACATCAGGCACGGGCGGAGGTACCCGTCGCTGGTCAGGCGCAGGCGGCTGCACCGGCCGCACGCGCCGCCGTCTCCGCCCACGACCTGTCCGAACCGCCCGGTGGCCAGGTCCATCCGCGGGATGAACCGGACCTCCAGCCCGCGACGCCGGGCGTAGTCGGCCACCCCGCGGGCGTCCGGCTCGTCCACCGACCGCTCGATCACGCAGTTGAGCTTCACCGGCGTCAGGCCGGCCGCCAGGGCGGCGTCGATGCCGGCCAAGACGTCCTTCAATCCAGGCGACCGCCTTACGGCGGCACTACAAGCGCCCGCGTCCGGCGCCTCAGTCCCATCGTCCCGCGCCGCGCAGCGGCCACGGGTGATCTCGGCGTAGCGGTCGGGGTCGACCGAGTCGAGGCTGACGTTCACCCGCATCAGGCCGGCCGCCTTGAGCGTGACCGCCCGCGGCGCCAGCAGCGTGCCGTTGGTCGTCATCGCCAGGTCGCGGACGCCGTCGATGCGGGCCAGCAGGACGATCAGGCTTTCGATGTTTCGCCGGGTCAGCGGCTCGCCCCCGGTGAGGCGCACCTTGGTCACGCCCAGGTCGGCGGCCTCGCGGACGACCTCGGCGATCTCCTCGTAACGGAGGATGTCGTCGTGGGAGACCAGCGGCAGGCCCTCGGCGGGCATGCAGTAGACGCAGCGGAGGTTGCAGCGGTCGGTCACCGAGACCCGCAGGTAGTCGATCCGGCGCCCGAACGGGTCGATCATCGCCACGCCCTCGCCACCGGCAGGAAGAGCACGTTCTGCCCCAGGCCCACCATCACGCACCCCGCCGGCACGAAGAAGAACCCGTCCGCCTGCGTCAGGGCCGACAGGTGCGCCGACCCGTGGAACTCGACCTTCTCCAGCCGTCCGTTGGGCGCGATGCGGCACGGGACGAACTCGCTCCGCTCGCCGCTGCGGCGCTTGTAGTCGAAGCCCAGCGCCATGACGAACTCCCGGACGGGCCAGGCCCCGCCGCCCAGCCTGGCCGCCGCCCGCAGCACGAACACGTGGAACATCAGGAACGCCGAGGCCGGGTTGCCCGGCAGGCCGAACACCGCCTTGCCCTTGCGCGTGGCGAAGGTCATGGGCCGCCCCGGCTTGACGGCCACCTTGTTGAAGTGGACCTTCAAACCCGCCCTGGGCAGGGCCGCCCCGACGTAGTCGTGGTCGCCCACCGAGACCCCGCCGGTGATCACCACAATGTCCGCGCCGGCCAGGGCGGTCTTGATCGCCGCCAGCGTGCGGCGGGCGTCGTCGCCCACGCGACGCTCCAGGACGACATCCAGGCCGTACTGCCTGGCCAGGCCCGCCAGCAGCGGGCCGTTGGAGTTCATGATCCGTCCGGCCGCCAGTCTGGCGGGGTCGTCCACGATCTCGTCGCCGGTGGCCAGGATCGCGATCCGCGGGCGCCGCCCCACGCGGACCCGCTCCAGCCCGCACGAGACCAGCACGGCCACCTCGAGCGGGCCCAGGGTCGTGCCCGCTTCCAGGACCTTGTCGCCTCGCCGCACGTCTTCCCCGTGCGAGCAGATGTTGGGGTCCTGGCCGCGGCTGAGCACCACGACCTCGTCGCCCTCCAGGCGCGTCCGTTCGATCGGGATCACCACGCCCGCCCCGGCGGGAACGGCGGCGCCGGTCATCACCTTGACGGCTGTGCCCGGCTCGACGCGCCCCCGCAGCGGCGCCTCGCCCGCCGCAAGCGTCCGCACCAAGCGGTAGCGGTCCCGCACGTCGCCCGCGGCCAGCGCATAGCCGTCCATCGCCGACTTGTCGAACGGGGGCAGGTCCAGGCGCGACCGGGCCGGCGCCAGCAGCGCCCGCCCCTGCGCCCGACGCACGGGCAGCCACTCGCCCCTGGGGCGGAAACCCTCGATCTGCTTCTCCACGATCGCGATGGCACGGTCAAGCGGGATCATTTCCTGATTGTCAATTGTCGATTGCCCATTGTCAATTGAAGACGGCGACGGCGCGATCCTTGTCTGTACTGCCGTTGCCCGCGGAGGCGGAGGATGCTTCGCAGTCCGCCCGAGCCGCACGCGGACGGCGGACGAACCAAAAAAACAGGACCCGCCCGGTCATATATTCTTGCATCGCCCGCCCTGCATTTGGAGAATACCGGCCTGAACCAGCACAGGCAGGAGCCCCTTGGCCACGCACAGACTGACAACCAGCCAGCGCCGCGTGCAGAACCTGGTGCGGCGTCACGGCACGCCGATCATGGCGATCAGCCGGTCCGCGCTGAAGGCCCAGGTCGACCGCTTCCGGCGCCACCTGCCTCGGGTGGCCCCCTACTACGCCATCAAGGCCAACCCGCACCCGGAAGTGCTCAAGGTCATGGTGGCCGCCGGCGCGGGCTTCGACGTGGCCAGCATCGGCGAGATCCAGACCGCCCTGGCCGCCGGGGCGCCACCCGACCGCCTCATCTTCGCCAACACCATCAAGCCCGCCTCGTCCATCGCCGCCGCCGTCACCCACGGCGTGGACCTGATGACCTTCGACAGCGAGCAGGAGCTGGACAAGATCGCCGAGAACGCCCCCGGCTGCCGGGTCATCGTCCGCATCAAGGTGCCCAACATCGGCTCGATCGTCGAGCTGAGCCTCAAGTTCGGCATCGACCCCGCCGACGCCATCCCCCTGCTCATCAAGGCCCACCACCTCGGGCTCAAGCCCGCCGGCGTGAGCTTCCACGTGGGCAGCCAGTGCACCCGGATCGAGAACTTCGTCGAGGCGCTGGAGATGGCCGCCATCATCGTCCGCGACGCCCGCCTCAAGCAACTGCCCATCGAGATCCTGGACATCGGCGGGGGCTTCCCCATCCAGCACTTCGACGACGACCCCGACTGGTTCGAGCACATGGCCGATCCGATCTCGCGCGAGATCGACCGCCTGTTCGACCCTTCGCTCCAGATCATCGCCGAGCCCGGGCGCTTCCTCGCCGGCCCGGCCGCCACGCTCATTCTCCGCGTCATCGGGCGGGCCATCCGCGAGAACAAGCACTGGTACTATCTCGACGACGGCGTGTACGGATCGCTCAGCGGGCAGATCTTCGACCACGCCAAGTACGAGTTCAAGGTCCTCAAGGGCGGACGGACGCAACTGTCCACGCTGGCCGGGCCCACCTGCGACAGCCTGGACATCATCGCCCGCGGCGAGCAGTTGCCCCCGCTGGAGGTCGGCGACGTCGTGTACGCCGAGAACTGCGGCGCCTACAGCTCCGCCAGCGCGACGGCCTTCAACGGCATCCAGCCCGCCCAGGTGATTATGACCGCCTGACGTTCGATTGCGGACCCGCTACTGACTACGGGCTACCGGCTACCAACTACCGAGAACAACCATGAAGAGAATGCACCGACTTCGCGAGAACCTCTCCGAGACCCCCGACTGGATGAAGAAGAAGAAATGCCCCCGCAAGGGGCAGTACCTGGCGGGCAAGCGGATCCTGCCCAAGGGCATCACCGGCCGCGAGAAGCTCGCCGACATGATGAGCGAGGCCTTCCTCGCCTACAACGCCGCCCGCCTCCGCGAGGGCTGCGAGCTGTACACCCGGAAGATGCTCGAGAACGACGTGACCGTGGGCATGAGCCTGGCCGGGGCGCTCACCCCCGCGGGCCTGGGCTGCTCGTGCGTCGTCCCGCTCATCAAGGCGGGCTTCGTCGACTGGATCGTCGCCACCGGCGCCAACCTCTACCACGACATGCACTTCGCCCTCAACATGCCCCTGCACGTGGGCTCGCACCTGGTCGACGATTCGGACCTGCGGGCCAACGACGTCGTCCGCATCTACGACGTGCTGCTGGGCTACACCGACTGCCTGATGGCCACCGACGAGATCCTCCGCGCCATCCTCGTCCAGAGCGAGTTCCAGAAGGAGATGGGCACGGCCGAGTTGCACTACCTGCTGGGCAAGTACATGGCCGAGTGGGAGCGCAAGAACAAGCTCAAGGACGTCTCGGTGCTGGCGGCCGCCTACCGCTGCGGCGTGCCGGTGTTCACCTCCAGCCCCGGCGATTCGACGATCGGCATGAACGTGGCCGGCGTGGAGTTGCGGGGCAACAAGCTGCGGGTCAACCCGTCGATCGACGTCAACGAGAGCACGGCCATCGTCCTGGCGGCCAAGCGGTCCGGCGGCAAGAGCGCGGTGATGCTCATGGGCGGAGGCAGCCCCAAGAACTTCATGCTCCAGACCGAGCCGCAGATCCAGGAAGTGCTGCGGATCAAGGAGGTCGGCCAGGACTACTTCTTCCAGGTCACCGACGCCCGCCCGGACACCGGCGGCCTGAGCGGCGCCACCCCGCACGAGGCGGTGAGCTGGGGCAAGGTGGACCCCAACCGCCTGCCCGACGCGGTGGTCTGCTACACCGACACCACGCTGGCCCTGCCGATGATCACCCACTACGCCCTCTCGCGCCACCCCAAGCGGAAGCTCAAGCGCCTCTACGACAAGCGCGACGCGATGATCAAAGCGCTTGTGCGGGAGTATTTCGCGCACAACAAGTAGTAATCCGTAGCCTGTAGCCGGTAAGCCGGCTGTTGGCTGCCGTCGCCCTTGTCCCGGCCCCTGAGGGACAGGCGGGGGCATGATTCGGCGCCCCCTGCCGCCGGGGCACAGGAGCCAACGGCTCGGCCGCATGAGCGGCCCCTCGCCTGCGTTGTCCCTTTCGAGGGCGGCGTCCGCCCGCCCCTTACCGCGGAGTCCGCCATGGCACGTTGGGGCCCGTCACTCGCTTCGTTGTTCCTCCTTGTGCCGCTTGGCCTCCATGCCGACCCGCCGGCGACCTCGGGCCAGGCCCCTGCCGTCGCCCCCTTCGGCTGGCGGGGCAACTGGACGGGCCGGTATCCGCAGGCCGACCCCCCGCTGCATTGGGGCCGCCAGCCCCACAGCGCCGTCGAGACCCTCCGCAGCGCCCTGGCCTCCGAAAGCGAGACGAAGGACGCCCTGCCCATCCACAAGGGTCTGGTCCGACAGTGGCTCCTGCTGGGCCCCGTGGCGACCGCCGACACGGACGCCTCACGAAACATCGACAAGGAGCACGTGCCCGACGAAGCCGACCTCGCCGGGGCCGACGGCGCGTCCGCCGCCGGCGTCGCCTGGAAGGCGCTGACCCTCCCCGTCAACCCCGACTACGAGGAATGGGGCCGGGCCGGCCTGGAGTGGATAGACCTGGCCGAGTTGTTCCCCTACAAGCCCAACCAGCTCGCCTACGCCTGCACGTACCTTCACAGCCCCAAGGCCCAGGCGGTGGACCTGGCCTTCGAGCACGGGCAAGGTCTCAAGCTCTGGCTGAACGGGCGTCCGCTCTACAGTCACCCTCGTCAGGCGGGGGCCCTGGGCACCTACGCCGCCCTCAGCCGCTTCAAACAGAACCTCACGCACGCCCCGTCCCCGCGCGTGCGCCTGGACCTGCGGGCCGGCTGGAACCGCCTGCTGCTGAAGGTCGCCACCTGGCCCCACCCGGGCCAGGCCAACTGGGGCTTCGTCGTCCGCCTGATGGACGCCGGGCCGGTCCGCTACGACGACACGAACATCGCCTGGGTCGCCGACCTCGGCGAGCGGACCAACGCCGCCCCGCTGGTCATCGGCGACCGCGTGATCACGCCGGCCGAACCGGACGAGCTGGTCTGCCTGGACAAGCGGACCGGACGCGTCCTCTGGCGGCGCGTGGTGGGGTTTCAGGACACGCTGAGCGAGGCGGAGCGGGCCGCGCACGCCTGCCGCGAGAAGATCGCGCCCGCCGTCGCCGCGCTCGAAGCCGGCGCCGACTACCTGGCCGCCCTCGCCCTGCGCCGCCAGGTCCGCGACGCCCTCGAGTCGATCGACGAGCGGCGGTTCAAGCTCCGCTGGGACGGGCACCTGGCCAGCCACTTCGCCATCGTGGGCTTCACGACCACGCCCGTCAGCGACGGGCGGCACGTGTGGGCGTTCTTCGGCAACGGGATGGTGGCGTGCTTCGACCTGGAGGGCCGCCGCCGCTGGAGCGTCCGACTGGCGACCCCCGAGATCGCCTACTCCTGTTCGCCCGCCCTGGTCGGTGGGCGGCTGATGGTGGGGTTCGACGGCCTGCGCGGCCTGGACGCCGCGACGGGGCGGCAGCTCTGGCACAACAAGGACGCCGCGTCCATCGCGTCGCTCATCCCCGCCCGCATCGCGGACACGGACGTGGTCTTCACCCAGAAGGGCCACGGCTTCCGCGTCAGCGACGGCCAGCGGGTCTGGCAGCACCCGAGCATCCGCACGGGCAACGGCGGCTGGGCCGCCCCGCTGGTGCAGGACGGCGTGATGTACCTGCCCTGGGGCGGCGTGGGCGAGTTGATGGTCGCGGACTTCTCGCAGACCCGCGATGAGCCTTGGCAGGCCCGCACCCGCCACATCGGCCTGAAGGCCAACCACCGCAGGCCCAGCGGCGAGTGGCTGGACCGCTCGACGGCCGGCTCGCCCGTCGTCCACGAAGGGACCTACTACAACATCGACCAGTACGGCGTGCTTTATGCCGTGGACCTGGCCACGGGCAACACGCTCTACACCCACGACGCGGGCTTCGACGAGCTGCACCACTACAACGCCATCGGCGTGGGCGCCAGCCCCACGCTGGCCGGCAAGCACCTGTTCCTGCTGGACAACCAGGGTGTCTGCGTCGTGGTCGAGTTGGGACCCCGCTGCAAGGTGACAGCCGTCAACCGCATCCGCACGCTGCTGCACCGCGACTGGCCCATCGGCGCACAGGAGTTGCTGGCCAACGCCCCGCCGGTCTTCGACGGGCGACGCATGTACGTCCGCGGCGAGCGGTATCTGTACTGCATCGGAGCGCGGTAGGTCCGCGTCTTATCGCGCCTTTTACGTAGAGGGTTGTGTCGCGCCCTCAGCGTTGCCGCCGGCGGCGCCGGACGTACCGCCCGATGCCGCCCAGGGCCAGGCCCCACAGGCCCAGCGTGAGCGGCTCGGGGACGGAGGTCAGCACGATGTCGTTGCCCGTCCCGCCGAAGTAGGTGATCGCGAACTGCGAGCCGCCCACCTCCAGCAGCGCTCCCTCCAGCAGGGAGTCGAAGCGGCCCACCACGTCATCCGCCCCGTCATTGTCCACGATCAGGTACCGGCTGCCGTTGAAGGCGGAGAAGCTGGCCAGCGGCATGAGGTTCAGGATCGCGCCGGTCACATCGACCTCGCCGGCGACCAGGAGCGAGTCCCAGGCGCCGGGGTCGATCTCCACGTCGAAGAACGACCCTCCGGCCAGCGCGAGCGGGCCGGTAGACAGCGTGCCGGCGCTGTCGCCGGGGGCGACGTGACCGCGGGGGGCGACGCTGACGGGCGCGGAGATCACGCCCGTACCGCCCAACGTGCCCCCGTCGACCACGCTGACCGGGCTGACGATCGTCCCGTCCACCAGCAGCGTGCCGGCGCTGACGGTGGTGGGCCCGGTGTACGTGGAGACGCCCGCCAGAGTCAGCGTGCCCTCGCCTGTCTTGTTGAGCCCGGTGTATCCACCGCCCCAGCCGTCAGCCCACACCGGGATCGAGACGTCCAGCGAACCGCCGGCGCCGATGTCAAAGACGGTGTGGTGGGAGTTGTTTCGCAGCAGCAGCGCGCCTGCGCCGCCGCCGGTGCTCTGGATCGCCGCCGCCGTGCCCGCGTCCACCGTCACGTCCCCGTAGGGCAGGAAAACGCCCCCGCTGTTGAGCAGGTCCAGTGTCCCGCCGGCCATGCGGAGGTTGGCGAACTGCAGGGTCGAGCCCGAGGGCGGGTGATAGCGGACCGACCCGCCGTTGACGAACAAGTCGGTCAACAGGCTACGGTTGCCCGGATAGCCGAACGGGATGTGAGAGGGCGAATCCAGGACGCCGCCCGCGTTGACGGTGATCGTCCCGCCGTGCCAGGCATTCTGCCCCAGCGACCGGGCGAAAACCAGCGTGCCCTGATTGATGATCGTGTCGCCCCGCAGGCCGCTGTAGTCGCCGCTGAGCGTCAGGGTGCCCGCGCCCGTCTTGGTCAGGTCGCCCGCTCCGCTGCCCACGCCGAAACTGCCCGGGATCGTCAGCGAGTTGCCCATGGTGTCGAAGGTTGCCCCCCCGCCGTCCACCACGAACTGGAAGTTGCCGCTGGTGGGCGTGGAGAAGCTCGCCCCCGCCTCCAGCGTCCCGCCGTCAAAGCGGACCGTCGCCGGCCCCGCATAGCCCGATCCGCCATAGGTCATCCCCGTCGTCCGCAGCGTCCCGCCCGCCAGGTTCAGCGCGACCGGACCGCCCGCCTGGAGGCCGAAGTTCATCGTCCCCACGTTCACCGCCGCCGAGCCGCTCACCGTCATCGCCGTATCCGACGCGATGCCCAGGTAGAACGTCCCGCCGCTCTGAGTGAACGTCCCGCCGCTGATGTCCAGCCGCGACACGCCGCCCGGCCTCTGCCCGATGTTCATCTGACCGGCGATGGCGGCTGATCCGCCCTG
>Ga0116149_1001268_pt1 | contig 30835 bp, 19 predicted proteins | sample AD_UKC057_MetaG_FD_89787 | JGI IMG/M metagenome (GOLD analysis project Ga0116149, IMG submission 89787) | Active sludge microbial communities of municipal wastewater-treating anaerobic digesters from USA - AD_UKC057_MetaG | ecosystem: Engineered > Bioreactor > Anaerobic > Digestate | place: USA...
CGATGCCCGCTCCTCCTGCCATGAGGGCTCCCCACAGTGACTGTTTGCGCAGCTCCTCGATCTCCTTAGCACCCGCCGCATCGGGGGATGCAACCGGATAAGTGACCGGCGCCAGCGCGGTCACCGTCCAGACCAATCCCCGTTTTTCCACCAGCTCGTGATAATGGAGCAGGTGTTCATGGGCATACTGCGCAGGAATACGCAGCAGCGCCGCGGTATACTTGGATCCGGAGGTCAGCAGCTCGCTGAACTCACCGCTGTTCTGGAAAAGCAGGGGATGAAGATAGGGATCATGTTCGTAAAAGTACTGGGCCATGTCCAGCCGCTGGTCCGGCGTCTGTGGTTTCGAGGGCGAGGCGCTCGAAAGGGTCAGACCGCTGCCGCTCTCGCCCAGGTCCCAGATCAGCGCGGGATGATGGCTGAAACGGGCGATGAGCATGCGATAGTAGAGCTGCCGCTCGCGGTCGAGGCTGCCGCCGTCGAGAATGGACTGGTTGGCTCCCTCCTGGGTGCGAAGCTGGATGAGTACGCCCATGCGGTTGGCATGCTCCAGCACGATCTCCCACTGATCGAGCCTGGAGACATCGTAGCGCAGCCTCTCTGTTGCTCGCGTGAACGGAAAGATGTTCTGATCGTTCCCCCCGACGTTCATGACCAGAAAAGAGAGCCCATTCATGCCCTGACGGGCGAGATAGTTGATGGCGCCGATGGCCCCCTTGCCCTTTTCTCCCTGCCAGGCTGGATCGCCGGGCTGCCAGTCCTGAACGTGGGCGTCCCAGTTTCCGCCCTGGTCATCGCCGTAAAAGTCGTCTCCGGCGAGAAAGTGATCGGCCGCAACGCCCACCTTGACAAAATAGTCACCGCTCTCGGCAAAGCGCCAGTAGCGCTGGTTGTAATACTCCAGGCGTCCCCGGCCGCGGAAATCACGGCCGGTTTTGTCGGTGGGCCCGACCACGAATTTGCCCTGCATCGCATCAAAATAGCCGGCCTTGGGGATGGACTCCGGTTCATAGCTCAAGGCCGCATCCTCGCCCTTGCGGAAGGTGGCGTACCAGTTCCACTCCCCCTCCTCGTCGGGCGAGAAATGGACACGCCACTTGTTGCCCTCGGTAGCCGAGGTATTGGCGGCATCGCCATCCGCTGCGAAATAACCGGGAACGGTGAAGGCGTGCTGGCCCTTGCGAAAGGTGACATCAAAGCGATAGTCGAGAAAGGGGTTGGCGCCGCCCTCCTCGCTGGCATGGGGCCCGTTGAAAGTCAGAGTGATGGAATGCCATTTTTTCAGCTCACCGGTGATGACCGGAGGTTTGCCGCTCTGGCAGGAGGCGAGGAGGAGCGCCATAAGAACAGTGAGCAGCGGCAGTATTCTCTTCATGTGTCGCCTTTATCAGTATGTTTTCATGGTAGAGACCGCCGGTCTGGCGGTCAGGCCGGCGCAAATCTAGAATCCGGCGTTGAAAAGGGGCAGCACCCGCAGGTAGCGGGGGTTTTCCTTGACAATGTTGACAAGGCCGATCTGGAGGCCTCTGAGCCGCCAGGCGAAATTGACCAGACCGATGGAGAGGCCTGTCTGGGTGCCCTTGAAATGGTTGAAGGCGCTGGCGCTGAAGAGGCTCATGCGGCCTTGCTCGGTGACGCGGACAGTGCCCAGAGCGAGCTGCACCCCCTTGAGTTCCCTGCCGCCCACGGCAAGGCCGGCGATGGTGAGGCCGCGAAGGGTCGGACTGCCGGCGGCGATCCCCGCCACAGTGAGTCCGCAAATCTCCTTGCCGGCGCCGACAGCGAGGCCGCTAATGGTGATGCCCCGGATGCTCCCTCCGCTCCCGACGCCGAATCCCGCCACGGTGATGCCAGTGATCCCCCCACCAGCCCCGACGCCAAAACCCCCGAATGAGATTCCGCTGATGTCGCCGCCCGAGCCGACGCCGAATCCTGCGGCCTGAAGGCCGGTGAGATCACCACCGGCGCCGACGCCGAAACCGGCCATGGAGACGCCGCGCAGATCGCCGCCGGCGCCAAAGCCGAGGCCTGCAAAGCTGAATCCGGTGACGCTGCCGCCCGCACCGCCGCCCAATCCGGCCAGGGTGATGCCGGTGAGGCTTTCGCCGGCGCCAACGCCCAATCCGCCCACCAGCAAACCGGAGGCGCTTCCGCCCGCGCCGACGCCCAGTCCGCCGATGGTAATGCCTCTCACATCATCGCCGCCGCCGGCCCCGAGCAGAGCCAGGGAGATGCCGGAGAGTTCGTGCTCGGCGGCGATGCCGAGGGCTCCCACCTGGAGGCCGGCGAGATCACCACCGCCGGGCAACATGCCCAGAGAGATCCCCCTGATGCGGGCTCCATTGCTGGATTTGCAGGGCTGCCAGAGGGTGATATTGACGCCGTTGACATAGTCGACGCCGCAGTCGCGATAGTTGAGCCGCAGTCCGGTGAAGGCCCTTGAATTGCCAATACTGATGCCCCATTTGCTGCCGGGGAGATCGAGGCTTGAGGCACTGGACAGACCGGCTGCGAGGAGCAGGACGGCAGCGCAGATCACCAGCATGAAATGACGAAGAGAGGAATTCAATGCAGGCATGGCGGTATCCTCCAGGTATAGAAAACGGCCGACTGAGCGCTGAATCGGCTCGCGGCAAGGATTATACCCCGTCTACGTAAAATCAGACTGTAGGTTCCCACCCTTTTTCATATCTTCGCCGCCACATCGCACGTGCCTTGCCCTCCGTGCGGATATGGCCATTCTGCGGATCAATCTCCAGCGTTTTTTTGACGTACCAGGCAATATTGGCGGTCTGCAGCATGGCGACGCTCGGATTGCAGAGGGCGATGGCCGAATTCAGGGGTGTGCCCAGGCGTATGCCGTCGATAAAATTACGGAAATGGCCATTGGTCATTTCGTCCCGGCTCTGCAGATCCTGTGTGGTATTCGCGCTGTGGATCTTGAACTCGGCGATCATCTTGTCATTGAGATCATAGAGCTCGTACCCGTCGCGGTCGAGAAGAACGGTACCCGTGCTGCCGTGGATGGTGACGCCGCGGCCGCGGCCATAAGGCTGTTTGCCCTGGCAGCTCAGACACTCCCAGGTGATCAGTTTATCCTTGTATTCGAAATTGGCCACCAGGGTATCGTAGAACTCCCAGTCATCCTTGTAATGATAGCGGCCGCCGGCGGCCGAGATGCGCTCCGGGTACCCAAGCTGGAGGGCCCAGCGGCAAAGATCGACCTCATGGGTGCCGTTGTTGAGCGTTTCGCCCGTGCCCCAATTCCAGAACCAGTGCCAGTTGTAGGGATGTATGTTGTCCTTGTACGGCCGCCGCGGGGCAGGCCCCTGCCAGAGCTCCCAGTCGAGCCACTCGGGCACCGGCACCTCCTTGCCCGTACCGATCGATTTGCGGGTATTGGTATACCAAGCTTTGCCGAAATAGGGGGTGCCAATCAAACCGTCATGAATTTTCTGGATGATTTCGCGGCTGTGAGGACTGGAGCGCTGCTGGTTGCCCAGCTGCACCAGCCGGCCATACCTCTGCTGGGCCTGAACCAAAAGCTCGCCCTCATGGGGGTTATGGCTGCCGGGTTTCTCCACATAGACATGCTTGCCCGCCTTGAGGGCGAGGATGGCCAGGGGGGCCTGCCAGTGTTCGGGTGTGGCGATGGTGACGGCATCGACTGTCTTGTCGTCGAGAATGGTGCGAAAATCCTTGACCCCGACTGTGCTCTTGCCGGTGGACTGCTCGACGACCAGGGTAAATTTTTCCAGCTCGTGGCGGTCGACGTCGCAGACATGGCTGATGTTGGTATTCTCCGCAAAACGGATGCCATCCAGATGGGCATACCCCCGGCTGTGCAGCCCGATGATGGCAAAATTGACGCGCTGGTTGGCCCCGACGATCTGGCTGTAGCTTTTGGCGCTCATACCCACCGTCGCGCCGGCGGCGCCGAGAGCGGCCAGTTTGAGGAAATCTCTGCGTGTTTTTTCCATCATGCCCTTTTCAGCTGATTAAGGTCAGTCACTTTAAGAGTGAAGCGGCCGGACGATCCAACCTCGCCAGGAGGCGGAGGGCGTCTGCGGTATGCCGGCGGTGTCTGTGCGAATTGCGTTTTCGCGTCCGCCCGGAACGATATGGAGCAATTTCGCGATTACGGAGGAGAAAATCAAGCCAAATCGGCCGGCCTGAGCGTGCGCCCTGCCCCTGGCTGCAGGTGACATCAGACCATTCCCTCGAAAAACGAAGTGACCGCCGGAGCGGGGGTCTCACCCATTGAAGTATTATTGCAAAATCAATACGATACTGGCCAAGGCACTGCCAATTAGCCGGAGTGGGGCTCTCACCTGCTGAAATATTTCTGCTTTAGCTCCAGAGCGGGCGCATAATCCGGCTTTTCGCGCAGGATGTCCTGAAGGACCTCCGCGGCATAATCCAGCCGTTTCACGTCGACAAAGAATCCGGCGAGGTCAAACTTGGCTGCGATGCGCTGCTCGGGGCTGATCTCGGGGGCGACGATGGCGTGCTGGATATTCTGGATGGCGGCGGCGAGTTTTTTCTGCCGGGACTGGGCCAGCGCCAGCCGGTAGTAGATCATCCCCTTCTTTTCCGTCCTCGCCAAAGCTGCAGTGATGGCTTTTTCGGCCCCTGCCCACTCCTCTTCAGCTTCAAAAGCCGCAGCTATCTTTAAATAGGGCTGTGGTTTGTCCGGGTAAAAGGCAAGCACAGCCTCATACTCGCGGCGGGCCTTTTCGTGCTCACCGCGGCCGGAAAAGGTGTCCGCCATGGCATAGTGCGCCTGCACCCAGTTGTGGTGATTAAAAAGGTAATCATAGGCGATCCGGGCGGCCGCGCGCTCGCCGCGGGGTTTGTAGAGAGACCAGTCGATCTTGCGGTCGGCAAAAGGCCAGCAGTGGATCAGTTTATAGATCTGCAGCAGGCCGATCTCCCAATCGAGATCGGTCACGGCGAAGGGCCCAAAAGGGGCAGCCATCACTGACGCAGGGCTTTTGATGAGGCCCGCGCTGGCGATCTCCCGGGTAAAACCCTGCGCCATGAGGAAATATCCTTCAGGATTGGGATGGAGATGGTCGCAGATCAGTTCAGCGCCGGGGATACCGGCGGGCGAGGCGGAGGCGAAGATCCGCTCGATATCGGCCAGACAGGCGCCGTGAGTCCTGGCGACATCCGCAATGATCCGGTTGAAATCCTCGCCGGCGCGAAAGCGAATCGGATCCCTCTCCCTGGCGGCCTTCAGGCTCGTCATGGCCGCGAGGGAATCGCCAAGAGCGAGCTGGATTCTGCCGGCGTGGTACCAGCTGCCGGCGGAGAGGGAATCGCCGGCGATCAATTGATTTGCCGCAGCCAGCGCTTCCTGATACGCCCCCTGCTGATAAAGCGCGTCGACACGGGAGGTCAGCTCCACGGTCGTTTTCTCCGATGCATGATCGCTGTCGCCGCGGCTGAAGCTGCCCAGGGGCGGCTGGTCCTTGAGATTGGAAACCAGGGTGCCGGCGACGACGGGAACGCCGGCGCGGCGGCATTTTTCAAGGATCAGCTCGAGGTTGGTGCGGAAATTTTCCAGGGTCCGCTTTTCGAGCGCCGATCGATAGGGGATGCGCTGGCCGGCGGCCACTTGCTCCATCAGCGTGCTGTTCTCGGGGTCCAGCCGCCGGGCAGGCGTGAGAGAGGAGATCAGGGCGCGGACCATCTGCACACTGCGCAGCCTCTGCAGTCCGAGATAGGCGCGGATGAGGGCGCCGTTCCGGCCGGCGGAGACGACCGAGGCGCTGCCGTAGGCGCCATAGAACTCGTTGTGCCCCATGTAGAGCAGGATGAGATCGGGCTTTTGCGCAAGCACTTCGGGGATGAAATCAAGGACCGTAAAGCTGTTGACCGCCGAGAGGCCGAGGTTGATCACCTCGAACTGGCGGCCGGGGTACTGGCCGGAGAGCAGGATCCTGAGCTGGGCTGGAAAAGGGACCTGGAACTCGAAGGGAAAGCCGGCGGTGGTGGAACCGCCCAGACAGAAGATGCGGAAGGTGTTCTCTGTCCTGGTACGGCCAAAGCTCTCCGGGTAGAGATTGGGCACCACAACCTTTTTGGGATCGAAATAGCGTCTGGCCACATCGGGATTGATCCGGATGACCTCCCTCCCCTCCTGCACGGCATCGACAAAGAGGGGCTCGCGCGGGAAAAAGTTGAAGAGGCGCAGCAAGAGCTCGAGGAGGACGAGCAGCAGGAAGGGCGTCAGAAAGAGGAGCAGGTGAAATCCAAATCTTCTCTTGTTATTCACGCGATGCTTTCTGCGAGAGGGTGACGGGCGTTCTGCTCCCCGCGCGGGGAATCGGACACCCCGGCAGGTGCAGCCTGACAGGGCAATATAAGAATTCGCCGCGAGCCAATCAACGAAAAAGTCGCCTTCCCTTAAATGGAATGCGCTCAGACCGGGATGAGCGCAGCCAGTTCTTCAGCGACCTTTCTGATATCCATCCCCTTGGTAAATCCCAGGCAGGTGCCTGTAGGATAACGGCATTTCTCGATCCAGGCCGGCGGTATTTGGGAGGCACCGTGGAGAGCGCCCGTGATGCCGCCGACGATTGCGGCAAGAGTGTCGGTATCGCGGCCGAAATTGGCGGCCAGAAGGATGCCGCGCCGGAATTCCCCGCGCGCCAGTTTTACTACTGCAAGCGCAGAGGGGACAGCCTCCGGCACTACCGCTTTATACTCCGATCGGAGAAGGTCATGCAGCGGCATCCATATCTCTTCGAGCACGCTGTCTCCTGAAAGCATCTCCTGCACAGTTAACAGATTTTTACGCAGCCAGGAGTGTTCCGGCGCTGCTTCGAGAGCGGCGGCGAAGCATTCTTCAACACTGCCATCCGCCATGGCGACAGACACAGCGGCGGCAACGGCCTGGCTTCCCCAGATGCCATCGGCTGAATGGCTGATACGCGATTCGATCTCCGCGCAGCGCATCGCGCCTTGGGGATCACCGGCGTGGATGATGCCGATCGGCGTTGCGCGCATGGCGGCACCGTCGCTCAGCGAATAGGCATTGAAGAAGCCGGTTTCAGGGGCTATCATGCCACGACGGATGTTCTGCGCGGCCTCGCGTTCGCTTGCTCCGCCGCGCTTCATTTCATCCTGGGTGACCACATGGCGTTTCCACATGTCTAGCACTGCCTCATCAGTCAGCTTCCCTCCGGTTTCAATCAGGAGTTGGGCTGTCAACAAGGCGAATTCAGTATCGTCCGTGCTCCATGCGGCTCCCGGCCCAAAGCCGGTGGTGATACCGTAAAGGAAATGATTCTCCGGTGTGCGCGCTGCATCACCGAGGGAATCGCCGATCGCGACGCCGATCATGGCGCCGAAAGCTTTATCCAGCCGCCTGGCGGGGTCTCCGCTGATCTTTCCGGTTGTTTTCATCCTGTCATCCTGTTTCTTTAATGATGGGTAAAGCCGGGATGGAGGCTGGTGCACTCTCGCGCCAGCTCATCCAGTGGGGAGTGATCGCGCCCCATAACGCTCGAGCGCAGACAGTTATGCAAGGGAGCCGTCCACTTTTCCGGCAGGGCGTGTGCACCGAGCATGGTGCCAAGGAGGGAGCCGACGGTAGCGCCATTGCAGTCCGCATCCCACCCGCCCATTACTGCGGCGCATATGCTCTTTTCGTAATCGCCAGCCCCATGGATGAGCGCGGCCGCGACGAGAGCGGCGTTGTTGAGCGTATGCACCCAATGAAGATGGCCGTATTTGTTGTGGATGTGGTCGGTTATCCTCTCCCAATCGCTCTCCTCCCTGGCCGCGCCAATGCCGAAGAGGATGGCCTCCGCGAACCGGCTGCTGCCGGGCACAACCTGCAAGGCTCCCCGGAGAATGGACTCAACATCAGCGAGGTTTCCCGCCAGGGCAATGGCCGCTGCGAAAAACATCTCTCCATAAAGGCCGTTGCGCACATGACTGAGATGGCCGTCGCGCCAGCCACATTCTGCCGCTTGTAGAGGCGCACCAAGGGCGACCCAGCCCCACAGGTCGGCGCGGATCTGCGCGCCGATCCATTCCCGGAAGGGATTATCGGTAACAGCGCAGCGTTCTATGGGCACCAGTTTGAGACAGTTGGCATAGGCGACGCGCTCCGCGGTGAAGGTGGAAAGGACCGGCAGGAATTCAAGCCATGTCAAGGCGATGTCAGCAGTTGTGAAATCGGGGCCATGGCGCTGTGCGGCGATGAGGTTGACGATGGGATAATTCATATCATCATCCTCGGGCATGCAGATGATGTTTTCGCGCAGGCTTTCGATACCGCCATGACGATTCCATGGGTACCTGGCGATCAGTTCATCCGGAATGTCGCGGGCGGTGATGTAGTCACGCAGCGGCCATTGTCCGCTCGCTTCCAGAATCTCCTGGATCCCCTCGCGTCCGATTTTTTCGACCGGTTTGCCGAGGAGGCAGCCGGCGGCTCGCCCAAGCCAGCCGCCTTGAATTTTATCGTACAGGACCTCCACCGGGATCGATGCACCCGAGTCCAATTCATGCCACCCGGATTTGCGCCTGATCTCATTGAAGGTTGATGGCTCGTCAGCGATAAGCCGGGCATCCGCGGGCAGTGCGCGGATATGATCCAGCAGCTTTCGGGCGGCCGGTCTCAGTTTTTCCTGATCGGACTCATAGGTCACGAGGGTGTTCCACTGGTCGTCCAATTCCTCCACATCCTTGCCCTCCTGGCGGGCCTGGTCGAGTTCATGGATGACCAGCTCTTCTGCTGACAGATAACGGATCTGCAAGAGACCTCCCGGGTTTTACTGCGGCTCGGTGAGCGGTGTCCCGCTGTTGTACGAGGAAGCCGCCATGGCCGCCAGTTCTTCAGTCAATTTCAGATAGTCCCATCCCTTGCAGGAGGGGATGCAAATCCCAGACAGGGTGCCAAGACGCCTTAGCCAATAGGGTGTGGCCACGGGATAATCGGACAAGGCTCCGGTAAAGGCGCCGACGAGGGCAGGCAGGCTGTCTGCAGCTTTGGCCACCAGATTGGCGGCCATGATGCCCGTTTCGAAATCGCCGCCGGCCAGTCTGGTGATGCCGAGGGTCATGGCAAGAATTTCCACGGCCACACAGCCTGTATTGTATTCCCGGTTGACAACCCGTTCACCCAGTTCCATGACCGCGCTGTGCAGAGGAATGGTCCCCGGGGCCGCCGGGATCAGGGCTGCGGTCGCAGCGCTCCAGCTGGCCTCCGGCAGCACTGCCAGTGCGGCAGTGATGGCCTCCTCCGCCTCCCCCCCACCGCACGCGGCTGCTACAGCTGCCGCAATCGCTTGCGCTGCATAGATTCCATCCGCATAATTGGTGACTTCCGCGTCCAGGCGGGCGGCCAGGGCGGCCGCTTCCGGCCGGCCGGCATGCAGCAGCCCAACAGGAACCGCACGACACATGGCCGCGTCATCGAACCAGCCCGGATTGTCGTGCCCTGTAACCGGAGGCAGGAGTCCTTTCCGCAAATTCCAAAGCGCCGCCTTGACGCTGTGCTTGCCGCGGACGCTCTCTTCCGCAGCAGCCAGCCCGCGCCACGCTGTCAGGAGTGATTCAGCCGCATCATCCGCACCCGCGTCCAGCCAATTGCGGGCGGTGAAAGCCGCCCATTCCGTATCATCGGTCGGCGAGGGTAAAAAGAGCAATCCATTGCGATTAAGGGAAAAAGGCAAAGCCTGCCCGGAAATTCCTGCTGTCTCATCCTGCTCATCGATCTCGCGGCGCAGCCGTCGTGTCCAAAAAGGCAGCAGATGGGAGCGGTGATAGAGGGCGCTCCAGCTGACCGCATCGCCGATGGCGAGCCCGAGCATGGCATTTTGAGCTCTCTTTTCCTGATTACACTTCATCGGGACGACCTCCGTGCCGCGACTTCCGCCAGCTCTGTGGCACTATCAATGATATCCATACCGGTGATCGCGGGTATGCAGCTTCCACGGACACGCTGCACGCGTTCTCGCCAATCTCCCGGAATGACCCCGATACCGCCGGCCGCTCCAAGGATTGCGCCTGCGATCGCGGCGATGGTATCAGCATCACGACCGATGTTAGCGCCGCCGAGAAGCGCTTCGCGGAAATCTCCGCGAGAAGCGACAACCTGACCGAAGGCGATACCGACCGCTTCGGGGGCGAGATCAGCCCACGGGAAGGAGGTGCAGACGAGGGCTTCATAAAGTGGCTGCCGGGCACCCCAGACATCCGCGCTCCGCGTTCCGATATCGATTGCCTCCGATATGGCGTGGTGGCACCATGAATCTTCAGGAATCATGCACAGGGCTTTGGCAATCGCGTTCTCCAGGGGCACACTGGCCATCAGCATCGAGATGACAGCGGCGACGACCTGGCCGCCAAAGATCCCCTCCCCCGCATGACTGACTGAGCCATCCAGGGCGGCCAATGCCACTGCGCTTTCCGGATCCCCGGCGTGCCAAATGGCGAAGGGGGCAACACGCATGGCCAGACCATCGCTCCATGCGTGGAGATGAACCCCGGAACGCGGCGGAGGAAGGCCGGCGCGGAGGTTGTTGATGGCGAGCACCTCACTGAAGCCCGCCCCCTTGAAATCGGTGCGGTCGCCGGCCAACTCCTCCATCCAGGCTTCTGCGATAAGCGCAGAATTCAGCGCATCGCCATGACGCAGCAGCAGGCGAAGATTGAAGAGGGCGAATTCCGTATCATCACTTCCCACCTGATCCTCAGAGATAAAACCGGTGATGCGTCCGTACTTTTCCTCAATCTGGGCCATGGACTTGCCTTCTGCCGGGCCACCCAAGGCATCCCCTGCCGCCAGCCCGATCAGGCATCCCTGCGCCCTGCCTACCCACTCTTTCACCATCTTTCATCCCTCGTCTGATAACGCTCCAGTACCAGGTTGCTCTCGATCTCGATGCGCCGTGCAGCTTCATCGACCGTCATCCGGTTCGCAAAAAGTTCCTGCAGGATGGGGTTGGCGACCCTCGACTTCCATTCGATGTACCCCGGCGCACCGATCCAGGGTCCGGTTGTGAGGTAGTTGGCTGATTCGGCTGCCATCTCCCAGCCGTCTTCCCTGCTCTGGAAGTGGGGCATTCCGAGACAGGAGGCCCGCGCCGGCACCATCCAGTCGCTGGCTGCGATGCGCGCCATATTATCGCGGCTGGAGAGAAATTCGATAAAGGCCATCGCTTCGCTCTTGCGGCTGGAGAGCCTGGGTATGCTCAGCGTCTGGCTGCTGGTGCCAATCTGCTGGCTTGCTGCTTTCAGGGGAGGCAGGACGCCCCAGGCCAGTCCGGGCGGCGCATTTGCCACCAGCTGCTGACGGGCCCAAGCCCCGATGTTCACCACCATGGCGTACCTGCCTGCGGAGAAGCCGGGAATCATCGCCGGCCCGGATTGGCCGAGTCCGGCGGTCGTCATCGAACTATCGGCGTACATCATTTTCATGAGCAGATGCAGCAGCCGGGTTTCCTCCTCTTCGACGCGAACCACATAGTGTCCCGACTCGCTGCGAAAGAAAGAACCGCCAAAACCGATCGTAAGGTTGAGTATCATATTAGCGCAATTGCGCAACCCCATTCCCGCGCCCCATTGATCGGTGATCCCATCGCCATCGCGGTCGACAGTCAATTTTTTTGCCGCTTCGGCCATCTCCTCCCAACTCCAGGGAGCCTCCATGGTCGGGACCATAATGCCAGCCCGAGCAAAAAGCTCCTTGTTATAGAGGATGATCAGGGATTCGAGCAGGATCGGCACTCCACTGATGGCGCCGTTGCTTCGCTGTACAGAAGCCCACGCGACAGGCTGAATGTCGCTGCGCAGATCCGCCGATATCAGGGACGCGAGGTCCTCGAGATAGCCGCGCACAGCGAAATCGATGACCGCGGAAGATTCATAATGGATGATATCCGGGACATCACCGGTTTCAAATCCGGTGATCAGGTAATCGTGCACCGATCCCCAGGTGCCCTGGATATAGTCGACTGCCATCTCCGGATGGAGCCGATTCCACTCCGCGACCAGGGCCTTGTAGGTGACCAGCGCCTCTTCCTGCCAGGCGAGACAGAGAAACTGCAAGTGCTCGTGCCGGGCGAGCCTGCGGGAGTTAGCGGAAAAGAGCCTGAGCGAAACAGCGACACCAGCGGCCAGGAAAAGCAGGCTGTAGAGAATAATAAGAAACAAATTTCGATACGTAGAGCGCATCCTGGCCGATTTCACCTTTCAATCAGGGTCGCAGAATTACGATTTCACGGAGCCGCTCAGCAGCCCCCCGGTAAACCATTTGCGCATGATGGCAAACAGAAGCAGAGAGGGCAGCGTCGCGATGAAACTGGCCGCAGCCAGCGGGCCGGTGCGCGCCATCCCCTCCATGCCGGTATAACGCGCCAGTTCGACCGGCAGCGTGCCGAGAACAGGAGTCTTGATCAGCACCAGAGCGAAGAAGAACTCGTTCCAGACGGAGATGAAAGCGAAGACGGCCGAAGCGGCAACAGCGGGAAGAAGCACCGGCAGCAGGATGCGGTAGATCATCTGATGGCGGGAGGCGCCATCGATCAACGCGGCTTCCTCCAGCTCCTGGGGAATGGTCCGAATGTAGCCAAAAAGCATCCACAGAACGAAAGGCAGGTTCCAGACGATATAGACGAGGGCGAGTCCGCTCAGGGAATCGGTCAGGTGCAGGCTGCGTAACACCAGATAGAGCGGAATCATCACCAGAATGGCCGGAAAAACCTGCGTCGTCAGGATCCACCCCAGCACGACCTTGTTTATAAGTGACCGGTAACGGGCCAGGGCATAGGCGGATGGCAAGGCGATGAGGATGGTACCCAGGGTAGCAGCAAGGCCAACCACCAGGCTGTTCCAAAGACTGCGCAGGAGCAGCCCATCATGCAAGGCAGTACGATAGTGTTCCAGTGTCAAGCCCTTCGGGAGCAGAGTGACCGTGCCGGAATAGAGTTCAGCTGTTGATTTGAGAGAAGTCGAGACCATCCAGACCAATGGAAATACGAGGAAAACGACAAAGGAGATCAGCCCGAAATGGGTGACCAAGTGGTAGCGCATATCCCGATGTTCTATCACGCTTTCCCCCCTTGCAGCTGCTCCCGCAACTGCACCCGCAGATAGAGGAACATGGCCGCCATGATGAACAATACCATTACATTGCCGATGGCCGCGGCATAGCCGACATAACCGTAGCGGAAGGCTTCTTCATAAGCGGCAAGCATGGGCAATCGGGTCAATCCGGCCGGTCCACCCTGGGTGAGCACCCAAACCATGCCGAACATGTTGAAATTCCATATGAAAGAGAGTGAAATCGTCGCTGCAAGAACCGGCCTGAGCATCGGCAAGGTGATGAAGCGGAATTTTTGCGCCGCCCCGGCCCCGTCCAGCTCGCCGGCTTCGTAGAGCTCTTCCGGAATGGATAAGAGACCGGCGTGGATGAAGAGGGCTGCCTTGGGGATCTCACCCCAGAGGCCAACGAGAATGACGGCTGGGATGGCAAATTCGAAACTGTTCAACCAGTTAATCGGCTTGTCCAGCAGATTCAAACCGATCAAAAAGGCGTTCAGAAAACCTGCATCGACATCATAAATCTGGCGCCAGACCACCGCACGGATGATGGGTGGCATGGCCCAGGGAGCAAGAATGAGCACCTTATAAAACGCTGTATAAGGTGTTTTGCGATTCATGAGCAGGGCCAGAGCCATCCCGAGCGCCATCTGCCCGGCGGTAACGGTGATCGTCCAGATGATGCCGACCCGAAAGGAACGCCAGAAAAAACTGTCACGCATCATCTGGCGATAGTTATCCAGGCCATTGAAACGGATGAGATCGCCCAGGCGGTAATCGGTAAAGCCAAGATAGATACCGCGAAGCAGAGGCAGTACGGAGAAGATGAAGATGAGCAGGAGAACGGGCAGCAGCAGCTGCATCTGCTGGCGGACGCGGTCGCTCTGCAGCGAGAGCTCCTGAGCTTTCGCCGGAAAGCGGCTCACTTTGCCATACCAGTTCTGGAGGAGGCAGCATGGGCTGCGGCCATGAGAAGCCGGTCCCTGAATTTCTCATACTGGTCATAGTCCGGTCCCGTGCTATTGCGGCCTTGCACCAGGATCATCCTGGACTCCGGGTCGATACGCAGCAGGGCGCCTGATGCCGCTTCGTGTCCGAAAGTGAGTGGACTCCAGCCGCAGCCGCCAAGCCAGACCGTGCCAATGCCCCAATCCGGTATCAGGCGGCCGTGGACGCCCTGTATGGCGCGCGGCAGCATCAACTTGAGACTCTCTTCGGAGAAGAACTGTTTTGAGCCGTACTTGCCCCGATTGAGCAGCATCTGACCAACCAGGGCGATATCATACGCAGTAGACATGCAGCTGCCATAGGTATTGTCGACAAAGGTCTGCTTCATACCCAGAGGCGCAAGAAGCTGCACGGCAAACAGCCGGGGCACGGACGAGCCGCTCAGGCGTTCCATGATCTTGCCGGCGACGGCATAGCCCATACGGTTGTATTTCAGCCTCTCCCCCACCCGGCATACATGGCGGCAGTGGGCCAACTGGTTCTCAAGACTCATATTCCAGTCTGAAGCCCATTCATCATGCCAATGGAATCCTGCTGTATGGGTGAAGAGGTCGCGCACGTGTAGTTCGGGAGCGCCGGAGGGCACCTCCGGCAGATAGGAGAGAACCGGTTTTTCGAGGTCGACAAGGCCCTGGTCGACAAACTGCATCATCAGGATACCGGTGAGTAATTTGGTGATGGAGGCCATCCACATCCGGCTCTCCAGACCGGCAGGGAGACCCGATTCAAGGCGGCCGAAAGCCTCGTGAAAAAAGATCGCCCCCTCATGGGCAATCAGGGTGACGTGAGGTTGCCCGCTTTTCTCCGCCCACTCCGCGCAGATAGCCCGGATCGAGTCGATCGCCCCTTGCTGAAAGCCGGCTCTGAGGGGATCGACCTGAACAAGTGTTACGCTTTTCCCGCCCCGGGCTGGCAGTTTGAGTTTCTTTCCAGCGGGTGCGTAACCCAGCACAAATCGTTTGAAATCGATCCACCATTGACGATCGCGAACACGCGGTGAGTCATTGGGAAAACTGTTTTTTTTCATGCTGCGCAAGCCGGCGAAAAAGATGGCCGCTTCGGGATCACGGTCGACCGGACCTCGTGTGGTGTCCGCAAGGAATCGGCAGGCCTCCTGCCGCTGATATTTGTTCCACTTTTCCCCGCACGGCCCGGTCTCACTGCGGGCTGCGCGGTGCCATTCATAAAAAGGGCTGTCCAGAGCGTAAAGCGTGGTAAAACGATGGATTTTAAAACCATCTTTCGATGTCGTCCGGATCACTGCCCCGTAGCGTCCCGGTTTTTCCGCCTTGACGACCGGACGGAATTTTTCATCATAAAAAGAAAGAGATAGTTCCGCCTTGCCGAGATAGAGCGCGACGGAGTCCGGATGCAGCCAGGAAGCCGCCGGGAATGCGCCCACTGGAAAGAGATAGCGCTCGAAGTGCACCTCTTCCTTCATAGCGGATTTTAGACGGCGTTCCTCCTCACTCCGGCCGGGGTTTTCATCCCCGCATGCGGAGGGAACCCACCCCAAAAGCAGGGAAGGGAGGATTACAAGGCGCAGCAACATACAGATAAAAGATCTCATCCCGGGCACCGGTAAGATAACGTTCCCACCACGCAGGATCAAAAGGGAACCGCCACCCGAGCGGAGCGGCGGTTCCCGATCAAATCAGCGCTGTTATTTGAGCAAGGTCATTTTGGTGGTTTTGATCGTGCCGCCCGCGGCCAGGCGGCAGAAGTAGATGCCTGCGGGAAGTTCAGCAGCGTTAAAAATGACCGCATGAATTCCGGCATCCAGTTTCTTGTCGAGCAGTTTCGCCACACTGCGGCCGAGAAGATCGTGGATTTGCAGGTTGGCTGGCATCTGTTCAGGCAGCAAGAAAGTGATTTTAGTCGTCGGATTGAAAGGATTGGGATAATTCTGCTGCAGGGTGAAATCAACCGGCATCATCTCCGGCCGGACGGCCACAGCGGATATTTTGTCATTTGAATAGACCGAGACGCCATCCGAGAGTTCAGAGACATAAATAAAGCCGTCCGCAGCGCTCACCCAGCGCGCCTTAGCGGAGCCATCGTAATAGCCCTCTTCGACCGGAGCGGCCGGATTGGCGATATTGATGGCGCGCACGCCGGCGCCCTCTGCTGCCACATAGCAAAAATCTCCGGCCACAGTGGCCATGTAGTCATAGCCACCGGTGAGAATTTCGGCGATCTTGGCCGGGGAGTTCATATTGGCAAGGTCAAAGATGCGCAGGTAGTCGCCGTCAGGGACGTAGGCATGAGTGCCGACGATGGCGAAACCCTCATTGCCGGTTGTCAGTGTGGGAATCAGCCCCTTGGCGGCAGGAGCCAGGGGATTGGCGATATCGAAAAAGACGATTTTGTCCCACGCCGTAAGTCCGGCGATCGTGCCATGAACGGCAACATTCTCGCCATAATGGCCGTCTGGATGGTGGTAGCCGATGACCTGCGCGTTGGCGGGCGTGGAAGCATCGATTACACCCATACCACTGTCACTGGCGGCCACGTAGACATAGTTGCCGCTGATCGCTACACCGCGCGCCCGCGGGGTTTTGAGGGTATTTACCTTGACCGGAGCGGCCGGATTGGTGGCATCGATCACGTAGACGCCAGAATCGCGCGCGGCGACAAAGGCATAGTTATCTTTGACCACAACGCCGCGTGAGTCACCGCCGACCTCGAGTGTAGAAAGCAGAGTCGGCTGCGAAGGTACGCTGACATCCAGAATACGAAGGCCGGCTGTTCCGTAGGCCACGTAGAGCTTGCCGCTGTCGAGGAAATTGCCATAGGCCGATCCGGAAGCCGCTGCCAGTACCGGCAGGGCGCCGGTCTCCGCCGGAGCTGCGGGGTTGGAGACATCGATCGCACGCAGCCCGCCGGGGCGGTCCGCAACAAATATGTGCCCCTTGGGGATGCCGCCGACCGTAACTGCTCCAAAGGAGAGGATATTGGCGCGACCGGGTGTGTCGCAGGTCCCTGCCAGTGTAGGCGCGGCTGCATTCGTCAGATCGAGGATGGAGATGCCATTGTCTCCCACAGCGACATAGCCATAGTTGCCATCGAAGACGATGCGCCTGGAGCGGTAGCCGGTATTGAAAGCGGTCACGAACGTGGGTGATGCTACGTTGGCGACATTGTAGATCCGGACGTAACCGCTGGCATAGTCGCCGCCGTCGTAATCGACGACATAGAGATAGTTTCCGCGCACGGCCGCATACTGGTGGTATCCTCCCCCGGTGACCACGCCGGCGAAGGTTGGGGCAGCGGGATCGCTGACATTGAAAATCTGGGTTTTATCGCCCATGGCGATATAGGCATAAGGCGAGGAGATGAAAACACTTTCGGTCGAGGTGACTGAATCGACCGTGGCGACGACAACCGGAACAGCGGGATTGGCCACATTGACGATTTTCAGGCCTGCCCCGTAAGAGGCGACAAAAGCCGTGGCACCGCTGGTGGCGACACCTCCACCATAACCGCCGATCTCAAACGCCGTGGTCAAAACGGGATTAGTCGGGGTCTGGACATTGATGATGTAGAGGTAAGAGCCCCCTGATGCCAGGACGTAGTAGGTGCCGTTGATCGAGGTGCGCACCAGATCCTCTATGGTTTCACCAAGGATGATGCTCCCCACCTTCATGGGGTTGCCCGGATTGGAAAAGCTGGCAATCTGAACCTTGTTACCGATGCTGTAGTAGACAAGCGATCCGGCTGCAAAGGCAGTCTTGGAATCGCCCTCCCCCTTGCCGAAATTTCCCTTCAGACTCATGTTGAGCTGCTCCTGGCCGATGACCAGGGAGGTCATGAGGAGAAGCAGCAAAACAGCAGTCAGGAACGAACCCGCTCTGTACGCACGTTTCATGGGACACTCCTTTGTTAGGTGAATTGACCATAGTACGATTACTGGTAATTAATATGCGCCTTGACTGTGGTTCATTTCAGGCTTGCTCCGCAAAAAATCTTCGACCTGCTGCCAGTCTGGAATGGAGGGAATGGCGCCGAGACGGGTTGTCGATAGGGCTGCCCCGGCATTTGCCCAATGCACCGCTTCGGTGATCGTCCGGTTTTTAGCCAGAGCTTTCGCCAGAAATCCGCAAAACACATCACCAGCGCCCGTCGTATCCAGCGGAAGAATCTTGTAGGAGGACACAAGGTCGCTCCCCTTCCGGTCCGCCACATAGACACCGCGCTCACCGAGTGTGATCACCACATTCCGGACGCCCTTGTCCAGGAAAAAGGCAGCCGCCCCGGCGAGTCCCGGCGGATCGGCGACGCTGATGCCGCTGAGCATCTCCGCCTCGACCTCATTCGGAATGATGACATGTAAATCTTTGTAAAGGCTGTCTTCGAGCTCCACTGCCGGGGCCGGATTGAGAAGCACCTGACGGCCGCAAGAGGCCGCCAGCCGGATAGCTGCGGCAACCGATTCCGCCGGTACCTCGAGCTGCAACAGGATGGTGTCGGCATTGTGAAACTCCGCCGCAGCCTGTTCAATATCGCCCGGCAGCAGTCCGGCGTTTGCTCCGGGGGATACCACAATAGTGTTACGCCCCCGATGGTCAATGCCGATCATGGCGATGCCCGTGGGCAAATCCGGATCGGAGGCGATATAGCGGGTCTCCACTCCCGCCTGCCGGCACGCTGTGATCATGCTGCGCCCGTATTCATCATTCCCGACCCTGGCGATGAAGATGACATCTGCTCCAGCTCGCTGTGCGGCGATGGCCTGATTGGCCCCTTTTCCGCCAAGAGCGGAAGAAAAAACACCATCCCAACGCGTTTCGCCCACTCTTGGGAGCTCCTGGCTGCGCATAATCAGATCGATATTTGCACTCCCAACCACGACCACTTTATTCATGAAGGCCTCTTCGCTCCGTATCTTGAATCGGTTCCGTCATTTACGTGCTCTTTACGCTGCTGCAGCAGCCATTCGAAGAGTGCTTTGGAATTGTAGGTCCGCGTCCAGGAATCATGGTAGACTCCGGGATAGACCGTGAATTTGACATCCCCGCCGCAAGCAGCGAAAGCGTCGACCACATCCTGCCCCGCAGCCAGTGGTACAACCTCATCCAGTGCACCATGAAAAGCCCGGACCGGGATGCCAGTCATCGAACACGGATCCCAGTAGGATTCCCTCCGGGCAGCGATGGGCACAATGGCCGCGAACCATTGCGGATGCCGGATGGCCATGTCCCAGGTGCCGATTCCTCCCATGCTGTAGCCGGTCAGATAGACCCGCGCGGGATCGATCGGATAGCGCGCCAGCATCAAACGGATGAAGGCGTGGGTGAGTGTATCAGTGCGATGATAGTACCACTCTGTCGTCGCCGGGCATTGCGGTGCAATGAGGTAGAAGGGGAAATCCGCATCCGTCTCGACCACAGCCGGAAGGCCGTCCCGGCGCAGCAAATGCGGATCGCTGCCGCGTTCGCCAATCCCGTGCAGGGAGATGATCAGGGGATAGCGGCCATTCTCCGCGAGGCTGCGGTTTAAGGGCTCGTAGAGCAGATAATCAAAGGTAGCGCTCTCATGCACCTCGACCAGATAATCCGGAGGATTACCCAGTGGCGCATCCTCCTTGCACGAGACGAGTGCCAGGGCACTTGCCAGGAGAGGTATTATTCTCCAGGGACGCATCAGTAGCTGAATCCCATGGAGAAGATATGAACCCGCGTCAGCGCACCAAAATCGACATAGGCATAGCTCAGGGTGCCGGATGCCGAGCCGACCGAGTAATGGAGTCCTGCGCCGAGGGTGAAACGCTGCTCGCTATAGTTGAACTTGTAGCCGCAGCGTAGAAAGGCCATTTTGTCATAGCTGTATTCAGCGCCGACCTGGGCCTTTTCCGGGCCATCATTGGGGTGGGAAAAATCCGCCGTAGTGGTGAGCTGATGGCGGCTTCCCGGGGCATCAAAAAAGTCCATCGCCAGACCCAAGCGAAAATCGATGGGCATGCGCACAAAGACCGCTTCGGTTTGATACTGCTCGCTCCACCCCCCGAAACGTGAATCCGGGCCAAAGTTGCGCGCAACCAGGCAGAGGCGCAAAGAGCGCAGTCCTGTGTAATAGGTGGTACCGAAATCAAAAGAGATGTTGCTCATCGACAGTTCAGCGATGCCCTGCCGCAGCCAGCGAGCGCTGCCTCCGACCAAGAGCGCGTCCGTAATCCTGGCAGCATAGCCCGCACCCACGGCGATATCGCTGGCGGAGAAGGTGCGGCCGGTGACCGTGGGAACAGTTCCGACGCCGCTCTTCTCGATATTGATGGTTTCAGCCATGTCGCCATAGTCAAGGATGACCGCGCTGGCCGCCACTGTCCCCCACCGTCCCAGATTCCAGGCCGCAGCCACCGACTCATAGGTGATATCGGCAAACCAGGCGGCATGGTTGAGCTGCACGTCGATACGTTTTACCTCCGCGACGGCGCTGGGGTTGCCGAAGATGCCGTTGGCGTTGCCGTCTCCGAGCGCAGCGTAGCACCCCCCCAGAGCAGCCTGACGCGCATCCGCATTGATCTTGAGAAACTGCCAGCCGGTCTGGCCGACGCGCTCGATATCCGCCGGGATGATGCCGGATTGGGCCAGTACAGCGCCGGCTTCCAGAAGCACTACCAGAAGGCCGGTCAGGCCCCTTCTTGTCCAATTAACTCTCATGGAATAACTCCCTTATGCTGGGTCTTGCCCCTTGACCGGAGATCATCGGATGATTGCGAATTTGCCGATATGATATTTGCCCTCCTGGCCGGGGACCAGGGACTCGACTTTAAAAACATAGACTCCCGGAGCGACACTCAGGGCCCAATTATTGAGCATAGTCCGCCTGCACAATGCTGCCCCATGCGGTCGAACCGCTGCCGTCATCATGCTCGATCTCCTTGACCAGTTCACCGAAGAGGGTGTAGATGGAGATCCGGCATTTAGGCGGCACGCTGGTAAATTCGAGGCGGTAGCGCTCTCCCGTCCCGGTCAAGCGGCTGTGCTGGCGAAAGGGATTGGGGACGACATAAACTTGCTCCGGGAACTGATCATTGATCGGCATCTGCGCGTAGACAGGGAAACGGTTGTTGTTGACTTTGCCGCTCTCATTACCATCACTGTCGTAAGTGGTTACGCAATAATAGGCACCGACTCCGTACTGGAGGGTCTCATCGACATAGCGTACCTTGCCGTCTGTCAGCGTTACCGCAGACCTGGGCAAATCGGCCAGCAGCGTCCAGGGACCTATCGTGAAATAGGTGGAGCGGTAGATCCGGTAGCCAGCGAAATCGTTGACACCCGTGAGCGGATCGATGTAGCTCTCCGGTACAGGCGGAAATTCGATGGTGATGGTTCCCGGATTGGTCAGCAGCGTCAGGCTGTTTTCGCCATCGGTCGGCGTCGGAGGTGGAAAATGATCCGGCATATAGTGGTTGGCATACAATTCCCGGGCAGCCAGGACGTTTGCGTGCAGGGCAGCCAGCGACTCGACCGCAAGCCGGTCGATATTGTCGATCCCCCCGGCGACGATCTTTTCCCGCTCCATTTCGCCGATCACCTCGGCGAAGACCACTTTGATCGTCGCAAAGGCAGGCAGCGTGAACGGTCCGACGCTGACCAGAAACTCCGGCCTGCGCTCATACTTGTTACCTCCCTCACCGCCCGCTGCACGCGCTTCGTCCCAGGAGAGATGAGGCTGCTCATGCGTCATCACCTGCTTGAAGCGGGAGGGCAGAGAGACCTCCTGCGTGAACATGATGTCCGGTTCCAGGGCCCCTTCGGTCACTCCCTGCCCGGTATGTTCAAGAATATTCTGAAAAACACGACCGCTGGCGGAATCCAGCACAACTGCCGTGATATACCCCGGCGCATCAAGCTCATGCTCGAGTGAACCGCGCGCATAGATATCACGCGCATCGCCAATATCGCCGCGCTGTGGGCCGACGCCAAAAGTCCATTCCACCGGCACCTCATCCTGGAATCGAAACTGCTGATGATCATAAAAGTAAAAGTAACCTCCTTCGCGGTGCCATCCATATTTTTCATCACCCCTGCTCCCTGATCGCTGGGTCACACGGATGCCATAGCGCTGCCCGTAATAGAGACTGTCCACGGTGCTAAAGTCCATATTGGTGATCATCACCTCGTGGATGATGAAAGAGTTGTATTTAGGGATCGACCAGACCATGCTGCGCCGCGAGACATCCAGATTGAGCACATTGACATGGTGGCCGCCAGTGACGATCTCCTCGCCGGCCATAAAGGGATCCCGGAAATTGTAATTCCTGGTCAGGAGAGTCTCCTCCGTCGGAAAGACAAAGGTGCCGGAGGGAAAATAGCGGGAGTTAATCGAATAGGCCCCCGCCATGCCGTCCCGCACACCATAAATCGTATAGCCGGCCGCTTCGCAATAGTTCAGGGCATCGCTGAGGTCAGCCGCTTTGGAATAGCCGGGATAATCGAGGGTGTAAAAAGCGTTCTCGGTTTCGGTGGGATCGCCATACTGAAAGGAATTCCACAGCGTACTCCAGAGCCGTCCGCGCGTGAGGGTCTGCTTCGCCCAGGTGATCTGCGCTTGAAGAGGAGTACCGGCAACCAGGAGAAGCCAGATCGTCAAAAACAAGATCTGTACAGCCCCGCTGTTCCCATGATAGATGGCTTTTTTCGTCATGACCGCTCCACTCCTTCTCAAAACTCAACCTTGGCTTGCAGATAGACCTGACGGGGAGGCACCTCGTAGGAATACCAGCTCCACTCGTCGTATTCATTAGAAAACCAGTTCCTGGGGAGGCGCTCTTTTTCGGGGAGATCGGGATTCTCCTGCCAGCGCACCATGTCATCACCACCCAGCCTCACCAGAAACTTGCTGTTGAAAAGATTCTTCACCTCGACACTCAATTCCGTGCGCATGCTCCCGAAGGTTACCCCCTTGGCAACTTTGAGATTGGTCTGGTAATAGCTGAACCAACGGCGGTTGTTTGGTTCAGTTGAAATATCACCCGGAGCATGGTAGGTATAGGGCTCTCCGCTGCGCCACCAGGTGTAGAGATAGATGTTGAGATCGCTGAGCGGTGTGCAGCCCCACACCTGGGGTCCATACCCCTTGTCAAAGAAGAGGTTGAGGAACCCCTTGACCTTGTGAAAACTGCTCCACACCCCTTCGTACTGGTTCATGCCCTTGGGGATACTGATATTGGCGGATCCCGGTTCGTAGATCTTGCGATAGCCAACCTCGCCTCCGGCCGACCAGTACATATCGTGGCTGATGCCAAAATTGAAAAAGCCGTTGAAACGGGAGTCAAGTTTGGTTTCGATGCCGCGGACATCCGAATAACCGGAATTGCTCACCATCAACGCCTTGGTAGCGCTGTAAAGGGCCGGATTGGGGTAGATGCCGGTGACTACCGTCGCCTCTCTGGTCGCATCTTTGTAGTATCCCGTCAGACTGAGCTTGAAACGATCGCGGATGTTGCTGTCAAAACCTAACTCGTATTGAATGGTCCGTTCGTAGCTCATACGGGGATTGCCATAATAGCCCTGCCACTCTTCCATGTAGGTGATCTGATTGGCATAGGGATCGAGCACGGTGTTTACATCTTCCGTGTAGTTGACGAAGGGCAGTCCGAACATCTTGGTCCATGAAGGGCGCTGATAGAAATGGCCGTAGACAAAACGCAGCACGGATTTGTCGCTGATGGGATGGGAGATACCGAGCCGCGGCGCGAAGGCGAACTGGGTCCGGGTGCGCTCCGTCTCCGGCTTGCCGGGATAGCCCACCGGCTTGGCGGGGTCATGCCCCGGTGTGGTGGGGAGAAAAGCCAGGGGGTCGAACATGTGCTTCGCCGCATCGCGGTTCTGATTGAAGAAATCGCCGCGAAAACCGGCGTTGATCACCAGGCCCGGAACCTCGATCTTGTCCTGCAGATAAAAGGCGCCTTCGTAGGGTCGACCGGCGAAAACGTTGAGCAGATTCCAGCGGTTGCCACCTTCAAACACTCCCTGGAAGCTCTCGTAGAAAAAGTCGAACTTGCGCACCATGGCACCGGTTTTGAGCAGATGGTGCGGGGTCACCTGATTGGTATAATCGCCCTTGATCTGGTAGATAGTGGAATAGTTATGCGACCAGCATTGGTAGTAGCCGGCATCGAGGAAGCGGTTGACCATCTTTTGCACGTCGTCGCGCCTCGCCCACAGTGAATCGGGCACGACATCGTTCCGATCGGAGCGGTCCATGTCATCCTTGAGATAGCTGGCGGTGATTTCGTAAAAGGATTGAGGGTTGAGAACATGGGTCGCTTTGAGGTAGATCTGCGACCATTTGCGCAATTCGGGATAAAAGCGGTAAATGGCGCCCCACGGGTTGTACTTGGCGCGGGCATACTGTTCATCAACGCGCATCGGCGCCAGCCAATCCGCCTCCTGCGCCGATTCACCTGTATTGTAGTTGACTGAGGGATAATCGGCGGTCTCCCAGCCGCCGATAAAACCGCCCAGACGAAGCTTGAAGGCGGGCGAAACCGCATAGTTGAGATAGCCCTGGAAGTTGTGTTCCGGATTGTAGGGAATAGCCTGTGGAAAAATATCCACCGCGCGCTTGTAGCGGCCGGAGATGAGAAAGGTGAGGTTCTTGTAGAGAGCGCCATAGAGGGTGCTCTCCAGCTCATATTCAGCGCGCTGGTTATAATTGGCCAGCGTGTCATTAGGCGTGATTTGACGACGCCAGGCGGCAAGTAGCGAGTCTGGTTTTCTGCCGAAAAACTCGGCGTTCAGAGGATCAGTGGCCTGCCTGGTCCAGTAGTCCTGATCAAAATATCGCCAGTCATAATTATCATGGCTGTAGAAATCGCGTCCGAAGTGGTAGGTCCCGGCCGGGCGCATGCGAACCAGGGCGGAGCCATGCAACCCGCTGCTCGCCTCCTTCGAGACGATGTTGACCACCGCCGAGCGCGCCTCGCCGTATTCGGCGTTGTAACCGCCGGTCTGGACCGAAATCTCCTGGATGGTGGAGGTGTTGAAACCGGAATAATTGTCCGAGAGCAGCCCACTGTTGACCGACAGATTGTCGATCATGTAGGTAGCCTGAACGATCGAGCTGCCGCGGATGAAAGCGGTCGTCTGCCCGCGTGTCCATCCCAGAGAGGGCGAAACACTAAAGATACCGGTCTGGCTCTCGACCGCATCCCTCACCGTGCGAACCCAGGACCTCTCCATGCTCTTGGCATCGACTATCTGAACGCTTGCTGTCACATCCTTTTCGACGACGGGGCGCTGCGCAACAACGACGACATCCTCGCCCTCCAGTTCGGCGGGCGTCATGGCGAGCTCCAGGCGCGTTGTCTGATCAACAAGGACGGTGACATTCTTACGCGTCGCGGCTGAATAGCCGAGGATGGAAAAGCGGACCGTATAGGTTCCCGGCGGGACGTTGAGAATGAAGAACTCTCCGTCAGGCCGGCTGACATTGCCCATACTGGTCCCGGCGATCAGCACATTGACGCCAGTCAGAGGCTCCTGACTTTTGGCATCGATCACCTTGCCGGCAATCTTGCCGGTGGTTCCGGCGTGCAGAGGCTGCAGCTGCAGCAGTCCGGCTGTAACAACAAGCGGAAGAAAATGGAGGATGTTACGGAATTTCTGGACCATCATCTCGGCTCCTTTTATGAAAGCCCGTTCAAATCCGGGCCACAGATTCGCGGATCTGCAGTTGTGGATCAAGGAGTATCTTTTTCGCAGGCGTCTCGGGTTCGGCGAGATGGCGGAAAAGCAGCGCTGCAGCCAGCTCGCCCATTTTTTCGACCGGCTGTTCCACCGCGGTCAACGCCGGGGAGAGGAAAGTGGCAAAGCCGGGATCATCGAAAGAAGCTATGGAGACCTCTTGCGGTACATGAATCCTTTCCTCCTTCAACGCCTCGAGTGCGCCCAAAGCGATCAAATCGCTGGAAGCAAAGATCGCTGTTGGTCTTATTTTCCGTTTTACCAGCAGTTTAGTCTGCAGATACCCGTTGCGGGCGCGGAAATCATCTCCAACCACCAGATGAGGATCATAGGGCAAACCGGACTCGGCCATCGCCTTGCGGTACCCCGCCAGTCTGGCCGTATTGACGGCCGTACCTTCCAGTCCCTGAATGAAGGCGATCTTTTTGTGTCCCATCCCGATCAGATGGGAGACGGCCAAATAAGAACCCCTGGTATTGTCGACCGAGACCGAATCAATATCCAGTTCATCAAAACAACGATCGACGGTGACAAAAAGGCCCCCCTCCTCCTGCAACTGGCGCAGGTGGGCGCTCTCGATGCCGACAGGCGCTATGATCAGACCAGCCACCTTTTTACTGAGGAGGAGGTTCACGGCCGCCTTCTCAAGCAGGGTATCCTCGTCGCTGTCACAAACGATGAGGCTGTATCCTCTGCTGCGGACCTCACGGGCAATGCTCTTGACCATCGTGGCGAAAAAGGGATTACCGATATCGGTGACGATGATACCGATATCTCTGGTCCGGCTCAAACGCAGACTCTGGGCGAGCAGGTTGGGATGGTAGCCCATCTCCCGTGCGATATTGCGGATGACCTCAGAGGTCGCTTTACTGATCTTGGATTTGGAGCTGCTTCCGTGGAGAACGCGTGAGACGGTGGAGACTGAAAAGCCGGATTTTTTGGAGATATCAAGGAGGGTAGCGGACATGATTTGGGATCCGTCCAGTCAATGCAATCGTTTGCAATGTATTGTAAAAAAAAGAGGCCTGTGCCCTGTTTGCAGTTAACCTTTGTCGGCGGAAAAAACTTCTTCCCAGGCCATATTATGCAATCGTTTGTTTTAATATATTTCTTTCCCTGCTCTTTGTCAAGCTCTTTTTTTATCGTGCATCTTTTTTAGGTATAAAATATTCCTTGGACTTTTAACGTAAAGAAAACTATATTTAACAGCTTGGCACACAGTGGCTGTTCACCCGGCGATCACTCCCCTAACATTGACGGAAAATTTCATGGCTGACCCTCGCCTTTTTTCTGCAGAACTGCCCTACCGGCAGCGCTGCACCCGAATCCTCGAGCTGCTCAACGTTGAACCTAAAAGCGGTCTCGGCGCTGCAGAGGCGCAACAGCGCAGCGAAAAGTACGGCCCCAACGAACTCCCCCAGGAACCGCCCGTACCCAAATGGAAAAAGTTCTTCGCCCAGTTCACCGACCCCCTCACCATCCTGCTGCTCGTCGCCACCGTGATCTCTTTCATCGCCTGGATGATCGAACGCGATTCGATCATCCCCTTCGAGGCGATCACCATCCTCATTGTCGTCATCCTCAACGGCGTGCTCGGCTACCTACAGGAGGAGCGCGCTGAACTGGCCGTCGCCGCTCTGGCGGCGATGTCGGCCGCGACGGCTCGGGTGCTGCGCGACGGCTCGCAGCAGACCATCGCCGCCCGCGAGCTGGTCCCCGGCGACATCCTCCTCATCGAGGAGGGAGACACCATCCCCGCCGACGCCCGCGTCCTCGAATCGGTGGCCCTGCGCGTCGCCGAAGCGACGCTGACCGGTGAAAGCGCCCCGGTCAGCAAGGACAGCGCCTACATCGAGGATGAAGCCGCCATCGGCGACCAGCTCAACATGCTCTTCAGCGGCACCGCCGTCACCAGCGGACGCGGCCGCGCCGTGGTCGTCGGCACCGGCAGCCATACCGAGATCGGCAAGATCGCCGGCACCCTCCAGGAGACGGCGGAGGTGAGCACCCCCCTGCAGCGCGAGCTGGCCGGCGTGGGGCGCATGCTCGGCATCGCCGTCATCGCCATCGCCATCCTCATCAGCGCCACCATCCTCATCGTCGAGAATCTGCGCACCTGGGCCGATCTGGTGGACGTCCTGCTGCTGGCGGTTTCACTGGCTGTCGCCGCCGTTCCGGAGGGGCTGACCGCCATCACCACTATCGTCCTCTCCCTCGGCATGGAGCGCATGGCCAAACGCAACGTCATCGTGCGCAAGCTCAACGCGGTCGAAACCCTGGGCTCGACCACCGTGATCTGCTCGGACAAAACCGGCACCCTGACCCGCAACGAGATGACCGTGCGCAAGGTCGTCACCTCCAGCGGCGAGGTCACCCTCACCGGCGCCGGATATGAGCCGGCCGGCCGTTTGGAAATGGCGGGCGAGCCCCTCGATAAGGGTCCCCTCCGGGAGGAGGTGCGCTACGCCCTCCGCGCCGCCCATCTGGCCAATAACGCCCGCCTGATTCACGACAGCCAGGAGCAGTGGACCATACAGGGCGATCCTACCGAGGGGGCGCTGCTGGTGGCGGCCCGCAAGGCGGGCTGGAACGAACTCGAACTCTCCGAGCGCTTCCCCCGCGTGCACGAGGTCCCTTTCAGCAGCGAGCGCAAGCTGATGAGCACGGCTCACAAGGACACAGAGAAAGAAGAACGCTATATGGTGGTGAGCAAGGGGGCGCCCGATGTGCTGCTCTCCCGCTGCTCGCACGAGCGCGTAGGCGGGGAGGCCAGGGAGCTGACCCCCGGGCGGCGGAGTGAAATCCTTGCCGCCGTCGACAAGCTGGCCCACGAAGCCCTGCGCACTCTCGGCGTCGCCTTCCGCACCCTGCACATGGACAAGCTGACCGGCGAGATGACGGACGACGAGTATGAGAACCAGTTCGTCTTCCTCGGGGTGATCGGCATGATCGATCCGCCCCGGATGGAGGCGGCGGAGGCCGTGAGTGTGGCACGCAAGGCCGGGGTGCGCTCGGTGATGATCACCGGCGACCATCCAGCCACCGCCGAGGCGATCGCCCGGGAGTTGGGCATCATCGGCGAAGGCGGCCGCGTCGTCTCCGGCACCGAGCTGCAAAAGATGGGGGATGAAGAGCTGGAGAAGGTAGTGGAGGAGGTTTCGGTCTACGCGCGCGTGGCACCGGAGCACAAGCTGCGCATCGTGCGCGCCCTCAAGTCGCATGGCGAGGTCGTTGCCATGACCGGCGACGGAGTCAATGACGCCCCGGCCCTCAAGAGCGCCGACATCGGTCTGGCCATGGGCATCACCGGCACGGATGTCTCCAAGGGGGCGGCCGATATGATCCTGACCGACGACAATTTCGCCAGCATCGTCGCCGCAGTGGAGGAAGGGCGCGCAATCTTCGCCAATATCCAGAAGTTTCTCCGCTATCTGCTCTCCTCCAACATCGGCGAGGTCTTTGTGATGTTCTTCGGGGTGATCCTGGCCGGCCTGATCGGTTTGCACCCCGAGGCCGGCTCCGCGGTCGTCGCGCCGCTGCTGGCGGTGCAGATCCTGTGGATCAACCTGCTCACCGATGCCGCGCCCGCCCTCGCGCTGGGCGTCGATCCGGCCGACCGCCGGCTGATGAACCGGCCGCCGCGCGATCCCCGCACCCGTGTTATCACCCGCGATATGTGGCTCGGCATCCTGCTCGTCGGCGCGGTGATGGGCATCGGCACCCTGCTGGTCGTTGACTATGCCCTGCCGGGCGGCCTCCTGGCCGGCACCGGCGAGGTGCCCTACGCCCAGACTATGGCTTTCACTGTGCTGGTCTTTTTCCAGCTCTTCAACGTATTCAACTCGCGTTCGGGTCATGAGAGCGCCTTGAAGAATCTTTTCACCAACAACTGGATCTGGCGCGCGCTCCTGCTTTCGGTGCTGCTGCAGGTGATGGTCATCTATATTCCCTTCCTGCAGAAGGCCTTCGGCACAGTGCCGCTGACCATCAAGGACTGGGTGGTCTGTATTTTGACCGCCAGCAGCGTGGTGGTGGTGCGGGAACTTGCCAAGCTCGTCTGGCCCAGGCCGAAGCAGAAATTCAGGGTGCAGAGCGCCTGATCTGGAGAGCAACACCGGCCGCGGCAATCGTTTAAAAGCCGCTTCCGCGGCCGGCAGATGTCAGGATTTCAACCAGTAAACATCAAGCATCTGATCAACCGATGGAGGTTCACATGAGCGTCAAGGTGCGTCTGGGTATCATGATGTTTCTGCAGTATGCCATCTGGGGGGCCTGGTCTCCGGTGCTCTCAGCCTATCTTGAGAACACCCTGCATTTCAGCGGCATGCAGATCGGCGTCATTTACAGTCTGCTGCCCCTGGCAACGATCATCGCGCCCTTCATCGGCGGCCAGTTCGCCGACCGCTACTTCTCGAGTGAGAAGGTGATCGCCGTGTTGCAGCTCATCGGCGGCGGCCTGCTCATCTACATCTCGCGGCTGACCGATTACACCGCGATGATGTGGTTGTTCTTCCTCTACTCCCTGCTCTACGCCCCGACCATGGCCTTGACCAATTCGCTCGCGTTCATCAACATGAAGGACTCGGAGAAAGAGTTCGGCCAGGTCCGCGTCTGGGGTACGATCGGCTGGATCGTTGCGGGTCTGCTTCTGACCGGCTGGCGGTACCTGGGAAGTGCTCCCGGGGCCGATACCCTCCTGCTGGCCGGCATCTTTTCGCTCATCATGGGTGTGCAGTCTTTCACCCTGCCGCATACTCCGCCGCAAAAAAACGCTGCCAAGCCCTGGGCTTTCATCGAGGCCCTCAAGATGCTCAAGGACCGCAACGTCCTCATCTTCACCATCATCGCCTTTGTGGTGGCGACCGAGCTGATGTTTTACTATGTTTTGACCGCTCCATTTCTGGAATCGTCTGTCATCGGGGTAGCCAAGGAAAATACGCCGATGGTGATGGTCATCGCGCAGGCGGCCGAGATCCTGGTCCTGGCCTTTCTGCTGCCTTGGGCGCTGCCCAAATACGGCATCCGCACGGTCCTGACCGTCGGCATCCTCGCCTGGCCGCTGCGCTACA
>Ga0116149_1001270_pt1 | contig 30780 bp, 26 predicted proteins | sample AD_UKC057_MetaG_FD_89787 | JGI IMG/M metagenome (GOLD analysis project Ga0116149, IMG submission 89787) | Active sludge microbial communities of municipal wastewater-treating anaerobic digesters from USA - AD_UKC057_MetaG | ecosystem: Engineered > Bioreactor > Anaerobic > Digestate | place: USA...
ACTTCTATAGGAGCTATGTTTACAGTTCTTTCTGTGAATATTATTTCTCCCTGTATTCAAATTATTGAAGAAAAAATATATGAATACTTTGTAGTGAAAAATACAGAGAATAAACCAGGAGCTCAAGATGCAGCTGCTCGATAAAAATCAAATTAAAAAATATAGTATTGTTTTAGCCTTCTTAATTATTTTTTTAACTCTTATAGCTGTTCTTTCAATGCTCGGCCGTAATGCTAAAAATGCAGCACTGCAGAATAGTGCGGCTTCTGTTCTTGCAGTGTATGAGGATTCAAGATTTACGATTATGCAGGAATTTATTTTTCAACAGCCGCTCAAATCTTCTGTCCGTTTGTATGAACTTGCCGATAAAAAACATTCCGCAGAAGTTGTGTATGCAGCTCTGGTTAGAATTACCGGATTCAGCGGCCCTCATACCTGTGTTCTTGTCATTCATCCGGAGTCAGATATTGTTGCCTTTGCCGGTATTGCAGGTTATCCTTTTCCCCAGCACAGCAGCACCATTGATTACGGCATAAGTGAATCTATGATTACTTATTGGAAAAAAAATATAATTGAAATTTTACGTACGGGAGGAGTGCTATGAAAAAATCACCAGTCTTTGTTTTCATTGCAGGAGCGCTTTCTTTGCTGGTTCCGACAACAGGCCGTTTTGCTTACGGCATAGTACTAGTTCTCGCATTATTATTTATTACTTTTTTTACTTCGCTTTGCAGATCCCTCTGTCATAAACTTGCATTGGATGAATTTATTGTTCCTGTCTGCCTTATTTTTTTAAGTGTTTGTACAGTACTTTTTAAACAGATTCTTATGCTGTTTTCACCAATACTTGCTTTTACCCTCGATTTTTCATTGTATCTTGCGTCTCTTTCTTCACTCATACTTGGTTTCGTTTTTTCTGATTATTCAAACGGGACACTAGCATTCTTAGGCAGCAATATGAAACACGCGTTTTTATTCTCACTATTTGCACTTTTTTTCTATTTTTTTAGAGATTACTTCGGATACGGCACCTTTACACTGCCGGCAAGAGAGGGAATAACAGCATATTATCTTCCTTCCTTTCATTTTTTTGAACATTCTTTTTTCTGGTCATCAATTCCCTTTGCCTTATTGTTTCTATCTCTCCTCCTGGCAGTTTTTACACTTGTTAATAGGAAGTTTGATATTATTAGAAGGAAGTACTACTAATGATAAGCGTATTTTTTTACTTCATCTTTTACTCTTCTGCGGTACTCTTATACGGCGCAGGAATACGGCACTGTGTAGTTTCTTCAAAAAAAGGCGATACCATATTTTTCCGCTTTTTAAAGGCAGTACTGTGTATTTTTTCCAGTGTAAGCATTTGCTGGTTTTTATACCGCACCTTATTAGCACCTCTTTTTCTTGAGGATTTGCTTTTCCCTATGATTATGCTTTGCTATCTTCCAATCAACAGCTTTTTTAATTATATTTTTAAAACAAGTTTTGAAAAATCCATGCCTGAGTTTACGGTATCTTTACTATGCGTAATTTTAGGAATAACACACAGTATTTCTTATACACAGGCTCTCCTTATTTCCCTGAGTTCCAGTATAAGTTATTATGCCTTTATTCCGGTCTTATTTGCGATCCGCAAGCGATTGGAATATGCCGATCCTGTGCAGGAGTTTAAATCCGGAAGTCTTATATTTATCAGTATTGCAGTTATTATGCTCTGTCTGTATTCTTTTCATATTTCATGGCTTCCCCTAGGAGGCTTCTAATGATTCTTCTCATATTTTTCCTGTTTCTTTTTATTCTTTCATGTACACTTTTATATATACTCTTTTATACGATTATTCCCCAAATTTCAGGAACAAAACCCGATTTTTTTTCACAGGACGATACCGATTTTTTAAAATTGCCTGCAGTAAATACTCCATTCAATCATGATAAAAAACGCGCTCTTGTCTTTTGTTCTCCGGACAAAAAATTCTCATTACGCAGGTTTATTTATGCAGGGCATAAGGACTGTAATCTATTTAAAACACTTTATGAGGCGGAATATGACTGTTCATGGGGATGCATCGGGTTTGGGTCCTGTATATCGCACTGTCCGCAGGATGCAATCATCATAAAGAATAATACCGCAGTAATCACAGAATCATGTAACGGATGCGGCAAGTGTATACCTCATTGTCCAAATAACCTCATCAAGCTTGTGCCGGCAGCCCAGGATTTTGTCGTTCAATGTTCGTCTCACGACGGAAAAAATACCTCTTGTTCAGAAGCCTGTACTGCCTGCGGTTCGTGTTTAGATCCGTATATTTACAGCGGTTTTTCAATTGTTGATAATTTAGCTGTCTCGGATTATAAGCCGAATCATGATAAATCCGGATTTGCAGCAAAATGTCCGTCAAAAACAATAAAAAAAATTGAACTTACAGAAAAAAAAGACTTTAAATTCTGGAAGCTATGTTATAATATACTACACAAATCTCAAGATAGTGGTGAATCTGAAATATGGGAATAGTCCATGTCTGTTTTATTATGCACTCGCAGATGCATGAAACAGAGCTTAACAACATAGAACAGCTGTATCAAAGCTCTTATAAGAAATTACTCACTTTTTTATATTCTCATCCGAAATTTCAGTTTACTTTTCATTTATCCGGATCCTTTCTGGAATGGCTGAGTAAATACCATGAAGAAGTAATAGAACTTTTATCGGAACTGTCAAACAGAAAACAGACTGAATTTTTAGGGGGAGGGTATTATGATCCTCTTTTCCCTCTGATACTGCCTGTTGACCGTGCAGGTCAAATTGAACTTTTAACAACAAATCTCAGGAAACTCGTAGGAAAACGACCCAGAGGTATTTTTTTACCCAACAGTGTATGGGATCCGTCCCTTTTATCCTGTTTTAAAACATGCGGTATAGAATATTTGGTCCTTGACAGCAGACTCATAGAAACAGACAGACATTCATCTTTAAGCACGCCAAAAATAATTGAAGATATGGGAAAAACTCTTTCAGTAATTCCCCTGAGGCAGGATATGCTTCCCGATTCCAGTATCAGCCCCGAGCAGTATTATAAAAAAATTATTGCGCAGGGAGAGTCTGAAAAAGATGCAATTTTCTGTATTTCTCTGTCGCCTGACCAAATAACGGATCTTGCTTCGACACAGTGGCTCGAGCGCTTTTATGAACTGGTGACAAGCAGTTCCCTTATTGATTTTTCTATTCCTTCAAGGTACTTAAAAATTAATCAAATATGTGAGAGAGTTTTTATTCCGCCGGGATGTATACCCTGCAGCAGTCTCCAGGACAAAAACAAGCCTGCAACAATCAGAAATTTCTTATATTCTCTTCCTGAGACACAGGCACTGTATGCTAGAATGATGTATGTAAGCCTTTTGGTAAATCAGTACCGTGGAGACAAATCACGGAAAAAGTCCGCTAGAGAATTCTTGTGGCAGGCGCAAAATAGTAATGCGTTTTTGTTTCATGAAGGAAACGGTATTCGATCTTATTATGCTTTACAGGAAACAGCTTTCAGACACCTATTGCAAGCCGAAAAAAGTGTTAGAGATATTGCTGGAAGCGGTATTACAGAGTCCAGCATCAGTTTCGATTACGACATGGATGGATTAAAGGAATATCTGTTTCACCAGGCCGACTATAATGCTTTTATTTCTGCTGCAGGAGGCATTCTATTTGAGCTGGATGTATTATCATCCAACAGAAATTACTGTAATACAATTCAAAGAGTTAAAAAATATGACTGCATAACAGATTCTTACTCAAAAAAAATGTTCATAGATCATTTTATTGAAGAGGATTGTTTCCCCAAATTTTTGCAGGATGCATCGCAAACTTCTGCCATTTTTTCACAAATTCAATACACAGAAATTTCTTTTGATTCATACAAAAAAGAAGTTCAATTAAAAGCTTCCGCCTTATTCGGTCTGCTCCAGCAGCCTGTCAGTCTTAAAAAAATATACAGTCTTTCAAAAAACGGTATTAGAGTTCAGTATATTATTAAAAATAATAGTCCTCTTCCTCTAAAAGCAAAATTTGCAGTAGAATCTAACGTATCCATTCTCGAAGATGCCTCTGAACAGGTAATTGAACTTATATCAAATGAAAAATGCGAGCAGATCGATCCTTCAAAGTATTCTGTGCATCATACCGATATTTCACTACTTCAAATTACAGACAATAATACCAATAATTCTTTCATTTTTGAGCCCAATGAAGTATCAGGGCTTAGTATTCAGCCCTTAACAATTACAAGACCCCTCGGTGAAAAACTGGAAACTTTTCAGCAGGCTACAACATTCTGTTTTTTTTGGGATCTGACTATTGCGCCAGGGTACGAAATTGAAAAGATGCTGTTTTTAGGAATTAAGTCTTCTAAAAAAACTGCATCATCAAAACGTAAAAAACAATCCTAAAGCCCCATTGACACACAAGCATATAAAAAATTATCATATGCGTTATGAACAGAAAACTTATAACCTCAGCATTACCCTATGTAAACAATATTCCTCACCTGGGAAACCTTATTCAGGTGCTTTCTGCCGATGTTTTTGCACGTTTTTGCAGAAGCCGCGGTTATGATACTATGTATGTGTGCGGAACCGATGAGTATGGAACAGCCACAGAAACACGAGCACAAGAGGAGGGTAAAACCCCCAGAGAATTGTGCGATTATTATCATGATATTCATAAAGACATCTATCAGTGGTTTGATATTGCTTTTGATCATTTTGGAAGGACATCTACCCCCCAGCAGACAGAAATTGTTCAGACTATGTTTTTAGATCTCGATAAAAACGGTTTTATAAAAGAAAATACGATTGAACAGCTTTACTGTGACGATTGTAAAAGATTTCTTGCAGACCGTTATGTCCGGGGAATTTGCCCTCACTGCGGTTATGAAGAAGCGAGAGGAGACCAGTGTGAAAACTGCGGAAAACTTCTGGAACCTCAGGAATTGAAAAGTCCCCGATGTTCAACCTGTTCAAGCAGTCCAAAAATGAAATCGACAAAACATTTATATATAGATCTTCCGGCTATACAAAAAAAGTATAGTGTCTGGATGAATGAAGCTTCTGAACGCGGTCAGTGGGCTAAAAATGCTGTTCAAATGACACAGGCATGGATTCGTGACGGTTTACATGAAAGAGCTATAACAAGAGACTTAAAGTGGGGTATTCCTGTTCCCAAAAAGGGCTTTGAAGACAAGGTTTTTTATGTTTGGTTTGATGCCCCGATCGGATACATATCTATTACAGGCATTAACCGATGGTTTACAAAACCCTGATTATGACTGGAAATCATGGTGGCTTCCCGAAGAATCAAAGGCTTCCAACGCTTCTATCCCGGTAGAATTATTTCAATTTATAGGAAAGGACAATATTCCTTTTCATACTGTCATTTTTCCTTCTACCTTAATTGGGTCAGGTAAAAACTGGACTAAGCTGCATCACATGTCAAGCTCAGAGTACCTTAATTATGAGTCTGGTAAATTTTCCAAGTCAAAGGGTGTAGGTGTCTTTGGAAGCGATGCAAAAGAATCGGGAATTCCGTCTGATGCATGGAGATTCTATATTTTTTATAACCGCCCGGAAAAATCTGACACACAATTTACCTGGAAAGATTTTCAAGAAAAACTCAACAGCGAACTCATAGGAAATCTTGGAAATCTTGTTAACAGAACTTTAACCTTCGTACAACGCTACTATGACGGAGTAATTCCGCAAGGTAAAAAAGATGATTCTTTATGGGAAAAAATTACAGAAGCAGAAAAAAAAGTAACCGATCTATTAGAATGGGCAGAGTTAAAGGACGCATTTCATGGAATTTTTGCCATTTCTTCTATTGCGAATAAGGCTTTCCAGGATGGAGAACCATGGAAAACGCGCACAACAGAACCGGATAAAGCTGCTGATTTATTGTGGAATTTATGCTACATAATTAAAGACTTAATGATTATGATCCATCCTTATATGCCCAAATATTCAGAAAAAGTCCTATCATTCTTTGGAAAAACTGTGATAAACGGCAGAATTGGAAAACCATCAGCTGAGGGCAGCCTTTCCTGGATACATCTTGGAGTAACCGAAGGGCTTTCCTCTGTAAGCGGAAACGAGATCGTCTTTACTCCTATGGATAATCCTGCCATGGAATCATACCGTGCAAAATATGCCGGTAGTCAGCAAGAAAGAAAAGACGCAGAAAAAGCACAAATAAAAGAGAAAAAAATGGAAGATAAAAAAGAAGAAAACAAGATTGTTGAAGAAAAAAAACCGGTAGATCAGATTGCAGTTTTTAATGAGAAAATTGCTTTAAAAATTGCTAAAATAATGAAGGTTGAAAAACACCCCGAAGCAGACAAACTCTATATTGAAACATTGGATGACGGTTCGGGTGAAGAAAGAATTATTCTTTCAGGTCTTGTTCCGTACTGCACAGAAGAGGAACTGCTCGGAAAATCTGTAATCATTGCTGATAATCTTAAACCTAGAAAAATGCGCGGCATAGAAAGCAGAGGAATGCTTCTGGCTGCAGATTATACCGACAACGAAGGAAAGGACCATGTCGAAGTTTTAAATTGTCCCTGGGCAGAGCCTGGAACACCGGTAGTGCTTGAAGGACAATCCGCCTCTGCAAAAAAGGCCGACTCAATTGATGCTGATACCTTCTTCTCTGTTGAAATTACGGTAAACAATAAGGTTGTAAATATAAATGGAATACCGTTAACTGCAGACGGAAAGGTAATTACTACTTCTATAACAGAAAACGGTCAGGTAGGCTGATTTTGTCTCAGCCTATGCAGGTACAGCTTCGAAAAGAAGACGTACTTAAAAACAGCTGTGCACAAAGCTTTTTACAAACGCCTTTTTGGGCAGAATTTAAAAGCATGCACGGCTGGACTCATTCATATTTTACCATAACGGCTCAAATTGATAGTTTTTCATATGAGATGAGTTGTTCAGTACTCACTCGTACATTTGCCCGTTTTTTTTCTCTGTGTTATATTCCGCTTGGACTTGAACTTCCGGAATGCTGTCACTTTTCCTATAATTCCGATCATTATCTTGCTCTTTTAAGATCATTTTGCAAAGAATTGTCAAGGTATTGTCCGCCCAATACCTTATGTATCCGCCTTGATCCGCCGGTCTCATTTTCTTCAGTTGAAGAAACACATTCTTTTATTTCTGCGCTCTCAGAATTTTCACCATTAACAAAATCATCAGTTAATATTCAGCCTCCGGATACTGTAATACTTGATCTTTTACGTACAGAAGAAGAAATTTTAGACAATATGAAAAGTAAATGGCGGTATAACATAAGGCTTGCAGAAAAAAAAGGAGTGAATGTTACCAGGGGTGATAAACACGATATTGATATTTTTTACCGTTTATACGAACAAACAGCCCTGAGGGATAGTATTGCAATACATTCAAAAAACTATTATGAATCTTTATTTACTCTTGCAGAAAAACAGGATTCAATTAAGGTATCTTTGTACAATGCGGTACACGAAGAAACTGTTATAGCTTCAATAATTACACTTTTTACCAAGACAGAAGGTGTGTATGTTTATGGAGCCTCATCAAACGAAAAGCGAAATCTCATGAGCACATATTTGCTTCAATGGAAGGCTATTCAGGATGCAAAGGCTTACGGCTGCCGCTTCTATGATTTTTACGGCATACCTCCAACAGATGATGAAAATCATCCTATGCACGGTTTATACCGCTTTAAAACCGGTTTCGGGGGGAATATCATTCACAGAATCGGCAGTATTGATTATCCCGTATCTTTCTTTTACAAACTATATATTTCAGCAGAAAAAATAAGAAACCTTTGGTTCAAAAAAATTAAAAAAATCGGAGCATTCAGGCGTTCTTAATGTGTTAAAATATAATTCATGGTATATAATTTATTTTAGCTATTCTAATTATTAAAGGAGTTTTTATGAATAAGAAAAGTTGTATAGCTCTCGTACTGTTGGTTCTTTTTGTTTTTTCATCTTGTGTAACTAAAACAAAGGTATCGTTTACATCCGACATTCCGGGTGCAGAAGTATTTATCGACGGTGAAAGTATGGGGCAAACGCCTTTTACAGCAGAAGTAACCAATGCCATTTGGGAAGACTAGGAAGTCATCGTAAAGAAAAACGGACTGCAGGACTATAAGACTAAACTAAAAAAAGAGCCTAAGATACTTAATATTATCACTGGTATTGTTCTGGCTCCTGTCACCCTGTATATACCGCTATTGTGGTGTTACGGACCGGAAGAACAACAGAATTTTGAACTGGGTAAGGCTAAATAAAAAAACTTACCATTCAACATATCTTTATTAAGCACAGTTATAAAAATTTATAATTGTGCTTTTTTTATTAATCTTTAGGTGCATGAATTTCCGTTCAAAGTACTAGAGAGTCGGCATTACAAAACTGCATACCTTTTTGTATAAATTCATTGTAGAACTCATCGCCTTTATATGCATATCCTTGGACATTTGATGAGCAGTCGTTTAATAGTGTTATTTTTTTTGCCGGTACATAGACGCAAATATCCCGCAATGTATTGGCAACACAGTGGGAGAGGGCTTCTCCTGCAGCAATAACTCTGTCGGCAGTTTTTAAGGTATCTATTAAATGAAAATTCGGGCGGGTAGTTTGATCAGAAGGATCTGGTACCTCTGCCTGAACAGCACTGTAGTGTTCTGTAAGAGAATTTGATGACTTGTGAATAAACTCTACATTTTTCCCAATGTGATTCATCTCCCATTCATACAGTGAATTCATGACATTTTTTTCTACACAGCTGCCCCAGGTGCCGATTAAACAATGGGGAGGCCAAATTGTATGATTATAGCGGCCCTTGGTTTCAAGAGCAAGTAAATAATTCTCTGCTGCTGCTTCAAATTCACGTACAGAAGGAGAGTATAAACCCTTCTGAATATCCTTGTGTGTTATAACAGTAAAAGGGGCTGGATGCGTATTTTCCTTTGTTTTCCAAAAAACCGGATGTGCTATATGAAAAGACGGATGATTATCCATGGTTACCAGAATAGTATCTATTTTTTGTGAATTTCGGGATATAAAAGATGAAAGGCGCAGTGAATCATCTTCTGCGCCCTGTACATACAAACTTCCTTCTTTACTGCAAAAATCATTTTGAGGGTCAATCAATAATAAGCATATTTTCATAGTAATTATGGTACTTTATGAAATATCAGATGTCAAGTGTTGAAATTTGAGCAATAATTCTATATAGTGTTTTGTATGAATCTTGAAGCCTTTGTTCTCGGCTGCGGCGGAATGATGCCCTTGCCGTATCGATCCCTAACTTCTGTGCTTGTACGCAGAGAAGGGGACTTATTTTTATTTGACGGCGGAGAGGGAACGCAGGTTTCTTTGCGCAGACTAAACTTAAAATGGAAAAAAATTAACGCTATTTTTGTAAGCCACACTCATGCAGATCATGTTACAGGAATTCCCGGATTAATGATGCTCTCTTCTCAAGTTGACAGAGATGAACCCTTATACATTTATGGACCTCCAATTATTGCAGAATACATCGAAACAAGTAGAAAAGTTCTTAACATGTATATAAATTATCCCATTATTGTTAAAGAAATCACTGCTCCTTGTGTCGTTCATGAGGGTGACGGTTTTTATATACGCGCTTTTCCTTTAAATCATACGCGTGTTTGTGTCGGGTATGCGCTCGAAGAACTTGATCGTCCCGGAGAGTTTAAACCTGAAAAAGCTCAGGAACTAGGTGTTCCGTGCGGTCCGCTTTGGTCGAAACTTCAGAACGGAGAATCTGTAACATCATTAAGCGGTGAAATTATAAGTCCTGAGCAGGTACTGGGGCCAAAACGAAGCGGCAGAAAAATTAGCTATGTTACAGATACTGCATATATACCCAGTATTGCAAAGGAAGTTCAAGGCTCCGATTTATTATTCTGCGAAGGTATGTTTGATGAGCAGTATAGGGATCAAGCAGCAGAAAAAAAACATATGACCGCTATACAGGCTGCGACCATTGCACGGGATGCAAAGGTTAAACAGATGGCTATGATCCATTACAGTCCCCGTTACACCGACAATGAACTTAAACTGTTACTAACAGAGGCTCAAACTGTTTTCTCTAATACAGTTCTCTCCAGAGACAGAATGGTTTTTGATATTCCTTATGAAGACTAGAGATTTTTTTTAATGAAGGTATTGCGTGATACAGCTTAATTCAGTTTCTAAAACATATAACAAAATAAAAGCAGTAACGGCTGTCTCATGCACTGTAAAAAAAGGAAGAATAACAGGCATACTTGGTGCGAACGGGGCAGGGAAGACCACTATTTTAAAAGCTGTCTGTGCTGTTCATTATCCCACAGAGGGAAGTATTCTGGTAGAAGGAATTTCTACAAAGGATAATCCGCTCGAGATAAAAAAAAGAACCGGTTATGTAAGTGAAACACCTCAGTTTTATCCGCAATTTACGGTTAAGGAGTTTCTTACCTTTGCCGCTCAGTATCATGGAGAAGACGTCCGTCAAATTGACTATGTCATTGATTTGTGTTCGTTACAGGATGAACTGAATAAAAAAATTGGAAAACTTTCAAAAGGCTACCGTCAGCGTCTTTCTTTTGCACAGGCTCTTATTCACAATCCTTCAGTCTTAGTACTTGATGAACCTACATCGGGTCTTGATCCAATTCAAATACATGAAATGCGAAAATTAATATTATCCCTGGAAAAAGATAAAACGATTCTCCTTTCTACACATCTCATGCAGGAAGCAGATGCAGTCTGCACGGATCTTTTAGTTCTTCACAGGGGTATGCTTGTGTATTCGGGTACGGTTAAAAATATATTGAGCTGTACCCATACAAGCACGCTGGATGATGCTTTTATTGCATTAACAAAAGAGACTTCCATATGAAGGTTAAATTCGGTCCGCTAGTAAAAAAAGAACTCTTTTCTCTTCTCATTTCTCCAGCCTCCTATGCAGCCCTGCTTCTTTTTTTTATAGGAAGCGCGGTTAATTTTTTTGTTGTTGAACAATTTTTTACCATTGAAAGCGGATCATCGGATTTGCGCTTTTTTTTCAGTATAATGCCCTACCTGTGCATTCTGGTTATTCCCTCGCTTACCATGAATCTATGGGCTGCAGAACATGATTTTATAGACAGCATACCCTATAGTTCTTTTCATATTAGCCTTGCAAAATTTCTCTCCTCTTCTCTTTTTTTTATTGTTGCATTGCTTCTGAGCCTGATAATTCCTTTGTGCGCTTCTTTTTTTGCAGATATTGATACAGCACAACTTGTAAGCGGTTTTCTTGTTATGGTTTTGTGCGGCCTGTGTTACACAGCCCTTGCTCTTTGTATATCGCTTATTTTTGAGCACCAAATTGCATCTTTTCTGGTTACAGCAGTAATTCTTTTTATAATTAATACAATTCATCTCATACCGCTGTATGTGCCGGTTTCTAAGTATATTTCCTCAATAATCCGGTTTATCTCTTTTGCATGGCATTTTGATGCTGCAGGAAAGGGTATTCTTGATTCCCGCGATATATTTTTTTACTTGATCTTAATTACAGTATTCGTAACAGTCACCGTTTTTATAAAGGAAAAAAGAAAGGGGAAAAACTATGCTCCCATTACTATTTTCTTAAGCATTTGTGCCTGCATATTATTCTTTATTACAACCTCTCTGTATTATATCCGCATGGATACAACAAAAACAAAACTTTTTTCTGTTTCAAAAATAAGCGGACAATTACTAAACGATGCAGAAGAGAAAATTCAATTACGTTATTATGTTTCAGATGAACTTTCCCGTCTGTACCCGCAGGTACGGGATGTTAAAGATTTTTTACGCGCCCTTGCTTTAAAAAGCAGCAATGTATCGCTTGAAATTATTGATCCTGAAGATGAAAATATTGAACAGACGCTGTCTGCTTTGGGAGTACAAAGTCAGCAGATACAGACAGTGAAGGGTAATGAAACAAGTTTCATAACAGTGTACTCATCAATAGTTATTGAGTATCTTAATAATTTTGAGCTAATTCCATTTACACTGTCTGCCGAGTCACTTGAGTTCGATCTTGTCAGCAGAATTACCATTCTTTTACAGGGATATAGAAAAACAGTGTACCTTATAGAAGGTACTGAATTATCATTGGAAAAAGATTATTCCTATGTTATTCCCTGGCTTGAGGCTTCGGGCTATTCTGTATCAGCTGCAGAAGAATCGAATATACACTTCGATGACATTACTTCTCCGTTGATTGTCATTGGTTCAAATTTTAATGAAAGCACAATTCAAAAGATTGAAAATTTTATTATAGACGGCGGACGTGCAGTATTTCTTGTTTCCGGAAATAATACAGAAGTTTATACAGACTGGTCATCTCATCCAATTCATAACAGCGGTCTTCAATCAATGTTGTCTTATTGGGGCTTTTCTATTGATCAAGGGCTTCTCATGGATATTGCAAATTATCGAATAACTATGCAAAGCTCTAACGGCAATTCATATGACTACATTAATTATCCCTTATGGATTACCATTCTCCCTCACTATGTTTATGAACATCCGGTCACAAAGGGCTATTCGGGTCTTGAACTTTACTGGGCCAGTCCTTTAAGCGTTTTTTCAACCGAACAAAGTACCATTTCCGTTCTTGCAGAATCTTCTCCTCAAAGTTTTATTCAAAAACCATTTTCCGTTTCAACAGGAAATTCGGCAGAAGATGATGAAAATGAATATGTAACAGATCCTTATTCATTGAAAAACATGAGTTTTTCTTCACTGGAAAAAAAATCATACCCCGTTCTTGCCGTTCTTGAAGGTACCGTTCCCGGTTATTACAGTACCTTGAGGAGCCGTTATACAAAAATTGCGGTAATTCCTGATCATTATGCGGTTTCAAATATGGTAGAATATACAAACAGCGCTCATAATCTTGATCTGTTAATAAATACACTTTTATATCTTTGTGATGATGAGGCTCTTCTTTCATTAAAAAACAAGAAAGTTTCTGTATATGATGTGTATAAAATTACCGACGCAAGCGTTTTTTCACGTACAAAGAATGCAGTGTTTATTAGTGTTTTTATGGCAGTTCCATGTGCCGTTCTTTCTATTCCGCTCATTGTATTTATACGAAGGAAAAAAAATGTTTAAGAAAAAAGAGAACCGGATTCTTTTCATTATAAACCTTATTTTACTATTATTTATTCTATTATTTTTTGCTGCCGGGAAAAATTCAACAAGTATAAAAACAGAGAAAACAAGTTTATTAAATAACAAATATATTCCCCTTATAGATACTATCATCATACAAGATCCTGCAGCCGGGAGTAATCTGGTACTGAATAAAAATGAACTTATATGGATAGGAAAAACAGGGGAGGGTCTTACCTTTCCATCCCGCATCTCAATACCCGAAATGCTCCAAGAGATGAGCAGGGTTCGAAGTGTTCAGAAAATTTCAAATTCAATTGCGTCATGGGCTTCATTTGATTTACAACAGGAACAAGCCCTATCCATTACTTTTAAAAATTCCATTACTCAAGAAATATATTCAACGCTGTATTTTGGATCAGAGAATTTTAACGGTAGTAAAATATATTTTAGAACTGATAAATCTTCTGTGTTTCAAACACAAAATGATCTTTATACATACTTATCTGATTCAATACTCTGGTGTGATACCGGATTAATTCCATCCTATACAGGAATTACAGAAAAATCTGTACAGAAAATAATTCTTAAGGTATTCACTCAAGACGGTTTTCAAATAAAAGAAATTGACTCAGGCTCTGATCTTTTTTCTTCATATATTAACCGTCTGCTGCTCAGTACCGGTAAACCGGTGTTTTATCAGAGCGAAACTCCTGTGATGAATATATATATAGAAAATGGAAATGCTTCTGAGTTCAGTATTAATGTTTTTTATAACGAGGCAAATCAATTGTACTATATTGTCCATGATAACCCTTTGTTTACTTATTCATTGGAAATTAGTGAATGGACATACAGCAGTCTAATAAAGCCTTTTTCTCAATAATTTCTTTATTTTTCACATACTAATAACTTCCCATAATGTATATTCTGTCTACCAGTATATTAACCATCCACTTTTAAGATTAGATGGTTAAGTGATTACAGTAATTCTGCGTGTTTTTCGGCTATTAACTCATAGGCTTTGAAGAATGTCATCACTTCATCATTATACACAGCATAGCTTTCGATTCTTTTTAATTCGGCAAATGTAAATATGCTTTTGTTCACAGCTTCTTCCATAACAGTACGGAGTTTTTTATCGAGCGCAAAAGGTACTTTTAATTGAAATATATGTTTATCCTCAGTATAAGAGCACTGCGAAAGAATTTGATTTACCGGCGGATAAGCCTTACACAATGCATAGGATTCTTCATCTAAGGCAATTGTATAAGACGCGCCCCAATACAAGGATGCTAAAGATTCTCTTTTAAGCTTATTGGAAACAGGAAATATAACAGCCTTTGAAATACGTATACCTTCAGGCAGATTTACATTTATTGCTTGAATAAAGTCTTCTGTGTTCATATTTTCATATAATAAACATGAAGCTATTTCACCATCAGATCCTATGCCGATTGAAAGACTGCACGCTAACTCAAGCTTCGGAACAGGATTAAACCCTGAAGTATATACTATAGGCATAGCTGAACGAAGGAAAGCCTTATGAAAAAGCTCCTGCAGAGCAAGATGAGGAAGCATTATACCCTGATTAAATTTATCAAACTGAAATAAAACCCTGTAAAGAACTGGAATATTGTGTTCCTGGCGCTCGATGTTTAAACGAGTCAATTCATCCGGAAAAGGTATACTTTTGTATACATCTTGAGAAACATTCTTGATAGATATCTTTGTTTCACTTCCGCAAATTCCGCACGGATGATCGCAATCTTGAATACAAGGTTTTGTTAGAAGACCTTGTTGTGATTTTCGGGCTTCATTTTTCAAAAATGTTTTAGATACACCCATAGATATATCATCCCAGGCAAGCGGTTTATCAATATCTCTTTCAGAGAGCAGTGTTTGTACATCAATACCGGATTCTTTAATTGCCTCAAACCACAGTTCTTTCTGTATATGGTCTTCCCATGCATCAAGGCGGCATCCCTTATTATATGCAGATAACAAAATATCTCCAACTCTTTCATCGCCGCGGGATATAATTCCTTCAATAAACGAAACAAATTCATCATGTGTACTAACTTTAAATTTCCCCTTAGGTAAGGAATACCGTATAAAGTTTAACTTTTGTCTCGATTCTTCCATACTTAACTGTTTAGCCCACTGATACGGAGTGTGAGGTTTTGGAATGAATGTTCCGACATTGACAGTGCATTGAATGCGTGTTGCACTTTGAATTTTAAGCAAAAAATCAACAATGGCTTCTTCTTCAGTTTTATCAGATCCGCTTACCGGGAGCCCTACCATGAAATAAAATTTTGCCTTGCTCCAGCCGCGTTTTTTTGCATTCATTATAATATCGAATAACCGCTCTTCAAAAACTTCCTTATTCAATGAAAGCTGCCATAATTCATCCGGTGTTTCTACAGCAAATGTTAAACCGCTCTTTCGAACTTCCGATAATTTTTCAAGCAGCGGCAGTGTAAACGAATTTACTTTTAACGAGGGCAGCTGAAATGAAACATTTAAATGTTTATAGCGTTCTGTTAGAATATCTAAAACCTGACCAATTCCTTCGTAATCCCCTGAAGATAATGAATTAAGGCTAATTTCTCTGCATCCGGCTTTTAATATAAGCTCATCGGCTTCTCTTATAATACGATCTACGGGTTTCATTCTTTGCGGTCTATAATAAATTCCAGCATGACAAAACCTGCAGCCGTTGGGGCAGCCTCTCATAATTTCTATAACGCCGTGCTCTTGAACCGGTTTTATATTTGCTATAGGAAAGTATGAAGGAACACTGTCTTCTTGACCAAATTTGTTGTACACTGCCCTCTTTGCCTTTTTTCCAGGTACCCAGACAGATTCATGTGAACAAAAATATGAGAGCATCTCTTCTCTTGAGGCCCCGCGCTGTTTCATTAATGATACAGCGTGAATTAATTCGAACATTTCATGTTCAGCCTCGCCGATAAAAAATGCGTCGAAAAAGTTCTGCAAGGGAACAGGATTAGTTATTCCGCAGCCACCTGCAATAACAATTGGATCATGTTCTGTCCTGTCTTTCTTTAATAATGGAATTTTTCCCCTGTCAAGCATGCATAATACGCCGGTAATACCAAGCTCATACCCTATAGAAAAACCGATCATATCAAGTTCATGGAGAGGTATTCCGCTTTCCAATGTGTAGAGAGGAATATCTTTTTGTATGAGTAATTGTTCAAAATCCTTTTCAGGTGCAAATACTCTTTCTGCTCTTATACTATCGTATGCATTTAAGTTATTGTATATAATTCTAATAGCCTGATTACTCATTGCTATTTCATATAGGTCGGGAAAAGCCATTCCAAAATTATAAAGAACATCATTTTTACTAAACGGTTTTACCGTTTGACCAAAATCCCCGCCTAAATAGCGGGATGGTTTTTGCACCTGCATAATAGCTGAGCCAAAAACTTCTAAAGGGTTGATAGTTTTCAAAAGCAAATCCTGTTAATTAAAATCTAAGCGTCTAAAATTAATACTCATGAGCAGTCCCATACAAAACATTACATTCCACAAGGATGAACCGCCATATGAAAGAAATAATAAAGGAATTCCGGTAATCGGCATTATTCCCATTACCATTCCGACATTTACAACAAAATGAAAGAAAAGCATGCTCATAATACCCGTTGCTATATAGTAGCCGAAAGAATTATTCGCACTCTTCATTATAAAAAAAGTTCTAAAAATAATTACAAAATACAGGAAGAATACTAAAAGACCGCCGGCAAATCCTAGTTCCTCAGAAAGAATACTAAAAATAAAATCGGTACTTTGCTGCGGTAAAAAACGATAATGACTTTGAGTTCCTTTTAAAAAACCTTGTCCAAAAATACTTCCTGAACCAATCGCAATTTTAGATTGAATAATGTTCCAGCCTGAACCCAAAGGGTCTGTTTGCGGATCCAAAAATACAATCAATCTCTTGATCTGATAATCCTTTAACACCCAGCCGGCTGCTACAGATGCGAGCAGTGAAAAGGTTACAATACCAAAAACAAACGCAATCCAGAAAAAGTATCTTCTTTTTAATAATAAATTTCCAATAATACCGGCAAGTGTTACCATTGAACAGGCAAAGACAACGATCATACGAAGCTTAAAATTTGTAAACAAGGTTACCCATGGAATATCCTGTTTTACTATTTGTGATTCCCAAACCGGCAATACAGTCATAACAATAGTAAGCATGCCGGATAAAAAAACAAGCAAAAGATAACGCATCGGAACGCCTGCAACAAAGCACATTAAAAGAAATATTGGAATATAAACACTTGCAGTTCCAAGATCCGGCTGAAGAAGAATCAAGCCCACCGGCAGAATAAGGATTAATAATGCGGTAATAAAACGTTTTCTTTCCGATATTTTTTCAGTTTTTTCAAGATACATAGCGAGAAAAAGAATAAAGACTGTTTTACCAAATTCAGAAGGCTGAATACCTAAGCTTCCGATTCCCAGCCAGCTTCGGGCTCCATTTACATATCTTCCAAAAAATCTTGTAAACAGCAATACAGCTAATAATCCAGGGAAAATCCATTTTAACCATCGTTTAATTTTTCTATAATCTATAAGAGCTGCAAAAAACATTATGAATAAGCCGGTAACAGCCCAAATTATTTGTTTTATATATTCATTCGATACAAGTATATTTTCAGAGTTTATACCGGAAGAGAAAATGAAAAAAATACCAATAATCATCAAAAAAATTGAGGCGCTGAGTATTAAATAATCAAAAAGTGAAAATATTCTTATTTTTATCATTCCTGCCTGCCTACCGGTTTAGTCAGATATCTGAAACCAAGAGCATTAACTGCCTCATCAAATGTTTGATTAGCAAATATTCCTTGAAAAATAATTGTGGAAGCATAAGGTCCCCACCACTCCCATTGATTTTCCGCTTCAACAAGAACAGCTACAACAACAGCATCTTCAGGCGGCGCATTAAAAGGAGCGTATGCAACAAACCAAGAATGCCAGCTGTTTCTAATGCCGGCAACTTCCGCGGTTCCTGTTTTACCTGCAATTTCTACAACCTTATTTCTCATCAATACACTGGATGCCGATCCGTCAGTAACTGTATACCGCAAATATTCTTTAACTATCTGCCAGTATTCTTGATCAATATTTGATTGAAAAAGAACTTCTTCGCCTACCCTGTCAACGACATCTCCGGTAACAGGATCTATAACTTCCTTAAGAAGGTGCGGCTTATAAATTGTGCCATTGTTAACAACCATTGCCATCATATTAGCCACTTGAAGAGGAGTAGCCTGTAAATAGCCTTGACCTATAGATAAATTCATTGTATCACCGCCGAGCAATTTTTCATGGTACCGTCTTTCTTTCCATTGAGCAGTAGGAACGAAACCCGCTGACTGGCTTGGCAAGTCAATCTCTGCCGATTGACCATAACCGAATTCTTGTGCATAGGACGATATACGGTCTACACCTAAGTGATCTCTGCCTACTGTCCAAAAGTAAATATTACAGGATTGTGCGAGAGCATTTTTAAGATCCAGATAGCCGTGACCGGGTTTGCCTATGTGACAATTAAAAGCCCGGTCTCCATAATGAATAGAACCTGAGCACTCAATTTTCTGATCAATACCAAAAGACTGCTCTGACAATACAGCAGCTGTCATTAACACTTTAAACGTTGAGGCAGGTGAATATGCAGCATTGACTGCTCTATTTAAAAGAGGTTTTGATTTATCATTTGCTAATGCATTATAAACTGCAGAAGAATCATCTCTTGAGAATAAATTCGCATCAAAAAACGGGTAAGATACCATAGCAAGAATTTCTCCGCTTGCAGGTTTAAGAACAACAGCTGCCCCAATCCTATTGCCCAATGCTTTTTCAGCAAGAATTTGAATGTCGGAATCTATAGTAAGAACAAGATTTTTGCCCATAACTGGTTTTACTACCAATGAATTATTGGTTACCAGTCGTTCTTTTACGTCTACAACCCTCGACTCGCTTCCAGGTATTCCTTGTAAAAGCTCATCATACTGCTTCTCAATACCGGTTTTTCCTATTATACTATTATTAGTATATCCTTTATTGTATAAAATCTTCAGCTCTTCACGGGTAACATCCCCTACATAACCAATAATGTGCGACATTGAACCTGTTTGAACATAACTTCTTAATGGCTTAGAACGCCAGGACACACCTGGAAGATCACTTAAATTTTCAGCTATGTTTGAAATAATATTAAAGGTTACTCCCGATTTTATTTCTATTGATGTATATGACCGCCTGACATTTGGCGGAACCTTTTTATCGATGTCTGATTTTTGAATACCTAAAAAAGATGCCAGTTTTAATGCCACAGTGTCGTACATGTCTGCACCTATATCACCGGGAATTATGTCTACAGCAAAAGAATCCGTATTTACAACAAGCGGAAGCTGAACATTTCTGTCATATATTTCACCCCGTTGTGCCGGTATCTGTTTAGAACGCTGTGAAAGATTTTGAGACTGTTTTCTATATGATGATCCTTCAATAACCTGCATTGAAAATAACTTCAATACATAAATTCCAAAGACTACAGCAACAAAAATCATCATTGAATATATCTTGTCTTTTTTTGAATTTCCATTGTCTTTTTTTATATCAGTCAGCTGAAATCTCATGACAATGATACCTCAGGTTTTGTGAGTAAAATATTTGAAAAAATGTTAAGAAATGAAAAAAGCAGCGGAGTTAAGATGGTATTAGCTATTAACTCAAAAAGGAAAACATAAGAAAACAAGGAATAGGTAACAACACCATTAGGAAAAAAGAACGAAATTACAAGAAGTAATATTGATTTAATGATTGTCGCCGTAAAACCATAGAGTGCAGGAAGAAAAAAACCTGTGGTATTTAAAGTTTTTGAAAATAGACCGAAAACATAGCCCAAAATTGTTCTTATTAGACTGTTTAAGCCAAGCGGTCCTGCACTTAAAAAATCCATCATAAGACCGGAAGTAAAACCGGTTGTCTGGCCCAGCATACATCCGTTATGTAAAGAAATATACAAAGTCATTATAAGCATCAGATCTGGAACGGCGGGAAGTATAGTAATATTAGATAAAATTGCAGTTTGAAAAAGAATAAAAAAAAGATAGAAAAGAATACTTGAAAAAAATGAACGAATCATAATTCACCTCTATCGGAAACATCGACTGCTATTACAGTTTCAAGACGGGAGAAGTCGATTATAGGCGTTAATTCAATTTCTAAAGATGTATCATAATCGAGTACAGAAATTTTTGAAATTGTACCTACTGGAATATCTCTTAAATAATTATCATTTTCTCCCGATGTAACAACAATATCGCCATACTGAAGTTCCTCAAGAACTCTTTTTTTAATATATTTCATGAGTAAGGGAGCATCAGGCGAGCCTGTACCGCTGACAATTCCAATATCCCTCGTAGTTTGAATACGGGAAGATACATTACACTGATAATCATAAACCGGCATAACCATACTGGTGGTTAAACCGACAGTTGTAATCTTTCCCACCAAACCAACATGGCCGTTTTGAACTGCTATGACGGGCATATTCTTTTTTATTCCATTAAGACTGCCCTTATTAATTGTAATTCCTGAATAAATGCTGTTTGGATCCCGTCCAATGACAAGAGCCGGTAAATTTGTCTGAACAATACTTTGTGAAAATTTCAATTGCTCCCGCAGTCTTTCATTTTCTTTTCGTATTTCTGCATTGTTCCGCTGTAAGTATTCATAATCCTGCAGTTTCTGTGTTAATACTGCATATTCTTCTCTTAAAACTGATAAATCTTTAACTGCAGTCACAAGCCCTGTTATACCGGATCCTACAGCGTGAACCCCTTTTTGAACAGCCGACAAAAAAGAAAAGCCTACTGTTTTAAAATTTACAATAAAGCCTCCGGTAGATAACGCAAGTATCGTACCGGAAAATATTACTAAAAGTAAAAAAACGAGTATATGAAACTGAAACGCATTTGGTCTTTTTTTCTGCGCCATGACTTAGTTATTCAAATTATCATAAATGCTTCGATCGGAAGACATTCCCTTGAAAAGATCAAATGCCTGCCCTGAACCGATAGCTACACACTCAAGCGAGTTTTCTACAAGAATAACAGGAACACCGGTTTCTTTTGATATTAATTTCGGCAGCCCTTTAAGAAGCGATCCGCCTCCGGTCATAACAATACCATGGGTAAAAATGTCGGCTGCAAGTTCGGGAGGTGTCTTACCAAGAGTTCTTTTTATTTCATCAACAATTTGAGTTATTGGATCCTTTAATGCTTCTCTAACTTCGACAGAATCTATTTCGAGCCTTCTTGGAAGTCCTGTAATTGCATCAGTTCCTTTAATTTCCATTTTTTCAATATTTTTATCAGGTGTTGCATTGCCGATTTCAATTTTTAAGCGTTCAGCTGTCTGCTGGCCGATTATGAGGTTATGAACACTTCTTACGTGTTTAATTACAGCTTCGTCAAATTCGTCTCCGCCGAGTCTTATAGCACTGGTTACAACCATACCGCCGAGTGAAATTACAGATACTTCTGTTGTTCCTCCGCCGATGTCGCATACCATGTGGCCTGCTGGTTCATGGATTGGAATCTGGGCGCCAATTGCAGCAGCTAAAGATTCTTCAATTACCTGAACTTCTTTTGCTCCTGCTTTTAATGCTGCTTCCTGTACTGCACGGCGTTCTACTTCTGTAATGCAGCTTGGAATTCCTATTTTCATTCTCATAGATCTGAACAGACCATGACGGGGCATAATTTTTGAGATAAAATAACGGATCATTTTTTCGGTACTATCCATATCTGCAATAACACCGTCGGCAAGGGGCCGGATTGCTATTATGTCGCCGGGAGTCTTCCAAAGCATTCTTTTTGCCTCAGCGCCTACAGCAACTACCCTATTTGTTCCCCGTTCAACTGCAACTACAGACGGTTCATTTATTACAATGCCCTTTCCTTTAACATATATTAAGGTATTACAAGTCCCTAGATCGACACCAATATCAGTAGTAAAACCGCTAAAAAGCCCCATTTAATCCTCCCTTTTTTCTAATATAATTAGTATAATCATAAACCTAGTTTATTAATAGCCCCTTGATGATTTACCTGTATTTTTAACACATTTCTCCATTCAGCACGCGCCTTAGCACTGTCGCCTTCTTTTTCATAAATCAGACCAAGCCCGTAATATGCATCGGCATAATCAGGATCCTTTTCAAGTATGCTCATATATTCCTGTGCAGCTTCTGAATAAAGCTGTTCTTCAAAATATATTTGAGCCAGAAGTAATTTGCTTTTTAAAATCAATATATCATTACTGCTTTCTTTTGCAACTTTGAATAAATATTGTTTTGCGGTTTCAATATTAGAGCTGATAATATACTGCTGTGCAATTGCCAGTAAAAGGATATCGGATTCTCTAACTAAGAGGGCATTTGTAAAGGCTTCAATACTTTGCTGCGTCATTCCTAAATTTGCATAGGATAAGCCTAAATATTCAGGAATATCTGCAGACTCGTAGCCTAATGATACTGCTTTTTCTAAATATGAAACTGCCAAGTCTGCATAATAATGATAGGATGAAAAAAGGTTTCTTTGAAAATAAGCTTTCCCAAGTATGTATGAAATTTGCGGCTGCAGGTTTTTATCTGCTGTATGAAGCGCAATACGCAAATTGTTAATTGACTCATCTAAATATGATTGGGCAGCAGAAGTTTCAGTTTGAGAAACAGCTAAATAAAAGGAACTTAATCCTCTATAAAACAAGGCAGTACCATTGAAACTATTTTCATCCAGAAGGATTCCGGACTGAGTATACACTTCTTCGTATTCTGATTTATTCCACAATGATATAATAGAGGCATTTGTCGGAACAGAGGGGTTATTTTTTCGAATAATTACTTTTGAAATTACATATACTGATGCAGCTACAAGCGATATAAAAAGAAATATTACTATGATTCGTGCGAGTATTTTAGTTTTTTTTCTAACAACAATACTACTATTTGAACGTATATTTTTCATACAAGCCTATAAAAAAAACAGAAGAGATGTAAGCCGGGTTCTGTAACTCTTTAAACAAAGGTTTAAAAAATTCATGACCATCTATCTAACATAAACGTTGCCGTTCATATTCAGCGATCTACCCGCAACCATGTATCGGAGTCCGGTTACTGCTTGATCTTGCTCCAAATGAGGCTTGCAATGCCGTTTTTGTTGCCAAAAACGCGGTGGGCTCTTACCCCGCCTTTTCACCCTTACCTTTCGGCGGTATATTTTCTGCTGCGCTTTCTGTCACTTAAAGCTTTTGGATAAAGCCGAAGGGTTAACTTCGGCTTAAAACCTAGTTCTTTAAATGCCCGGTTGTTAACCGGCACTTTTTCCGAAGGAGCCCGGACTTTCCTCCTGTACAAAGACAGGCGGTCATATCTCTTCTGTAAATTAACTAATCATCAAATCCGTTGTCTTTTGAGTCATCGGATTCATCGCCTGCATCGTCCTCGCTGTCATCATCAATTTCATCAAAATCATCATCAAGATCAGCAAGGCTTCCTGTATCTTCAATCTGGAAGTACTGGTCTTCACCGCCGTCAGTTTCCTGATAAAATAGGATTCTGCTGCAGTAGGGACAGAATACAATTTTTTCTCCGGCATGTACTTCATTAGCAAACTGAGCAGGAAGAATCATGTGACATCCGTCACAAACATTGCCTTTTACAGCAACAATACCCTTACCCTGCTTACTTCCGATAATTCTTTCAAACTTGAAGAAAATATCATCATCAATACCTTGTTTAAGCTCGTCAACCTGACCTGCAAGTTCACTTAACTGCGACTTATATGATGAGATTTCCTTTTCCAAAGACTGTTTACCGGTATTAAGCTCAGTTTCCTGACTGTTTATAAGCTGCTCTTCCTGTTTCAGGTTTTCATTCAGTTCTGCAAGATTTTTCTCTTCTTTTTGTAAATCTTTGCGAAGCTGCTGTTCCAGTTCTGTTTTGTCTTTTATTTCTTTATCTAAAGCTTCATATTCTCGGTGAGTAGTAATGTTATCCATACCCTTCTCACTTTTTTCTCTAGCGGCATCTGCTTCAGCTAAATCAGATTTCAATCTTAAAACTTTTGAGCGAACTTCTTCATAAATGGCATTTTTTTCAATGAATTCTTTCTTTAAACGGGCGAGAAGCTCATCCTGAGAAGAAAGCTTTTTTGGAGCATCAGTAATTTTTGCTTCAAGTTCATATTTAAGTGCAAGTACATCCTGTAATGTTTTAAGTTTTTCAAAAACTTCTATCATGTTCATTTAGAACCCCTTTTCCCGTAAGCTATCCACGTATAACAGTACATTTATATACTATAATGGATTAAATGTCTATATAATCGCGTAAACCGCTCGATCTTCTTGGATGACGTAAGCGCCTCAGAGCTTTCGCTTCAATTTGGCGGATGCGTTCTCTTGTAACATTAAAATATAGTCCAACCTCTTCAAGAGTCAAAGAGTATCCGTCATCAAGACCGAATCTCATTTTTAATACTTCCTGTTCTCTTGGAGGCAATGTTCCAAGTACAGAGTGTACTTGTTCCTGAAGCAGGGTATATGCGGTCATGTTTGCCGGATTTTCAACTTCCTTGTCTTCAATAAAGTCTCCCAATAAAGAATCCTCTTCTTCTCCAATTGGAGTCTCCAAAGAAATCGGTTCCCTTGCTACATTTTTTACCTGTTTTACTCTTGTTACAGGCCAGCCCAGCTGTTCTGCGATTTCGTCATCTGTGGGTTCTCTGCCAAGCCGCTGCATGAGCTGCCGTGATTCACGTACAACTTTATTTATCTGTTCAATCATGTGAACAGGAACACGAATTGTTCTAGCCTGATCAGAAATACTTCTAGTAATAGCCTGACGTATCCACCAGGTGGCATAGGTAGAAAACTTATAACCTTTACGATATTCAAACTTTTCTATTGCTTTTATGAGGCCAATATTACCTTCCTGAACGAGATCAAAAAACTGCAGACCGCGGTTTGTATATTTTTTTGCAATAGAAACAACAAGACGGAGATTGGCATTAATAAGACGATTCTTAGCCTCTTCCATCATTTTCCGGCCGCTTAAAATTTCCTTTGCCATTTCAAGAATTTCCTGAACATTATTTTCAAATTCATATTCAAGACGGCGCAATTTACGGTCAATTTTTTGAATCTGAGTATAAATATCGCGTATTTCGTCGGCAGACAAGCCCAATTCCTGTTCCAGCTTTACCCTTTCAGATTTTATTGCAACTTTTTTGCCGAGGGTTCTTAGATCTCCGTAATCAGCAATACGCAATTCTTTAGCTTTACGTTCCTGTCGGTGGCGATATTCGCTTATTCTTCGTGTTGCATCAATAAATTTATCGGAAAACCGCTCGATTTCTTCGGATTGAATATCTATGGTTTGCAATGCCGGAAGAATTGTCTTCTGCAGCTCAAGCAGACTCTCATCTTCAAAAATATTTTTTGTAGGGTCTGCATCATAGAGCTGTTTTTTAACCTGAATATACTGCTTCATCTCGGGAAGAATAGGTTTGAGAACTTCGCTGTAGTATGTTCTTAGACGGCGTTTTTCGGCCATCTCTTCATTTATTTCTTTACGTGGCTTTCCAGTTTCATGAGGATCAATCCGCGAGAATGCTTTTTGAGCTACAAGATAAAATTCAGGAATCATCATGCCGGAGTGCTTTATTACACCCTTAATAATGTTTTCCCCGTCTTCCATCTTCTTAGATAATTCAACTTCCTGTTCTGCGCTTAGAAGATTTTCTTTTCCAATTTCACGAAGATACAGTTTTATGGGATCATCGCCGTTGGAGTTTTTCTCATTATACACAAGACGTTTTCGAGTATCTTCTTTGACAGCTTTATGAGTTACTGTATCCGGCGCAATGTCATCGGAATCTTCATCCTCGTCATCGTCATGAAAACCATCATCTTCAATAAATTGAATTTTATTTTTTTGGAGTAATGAAAGAACACCATCCATCTTTTCGGTGTCCTTAATAATATCCTGAGGTAATTGATCATTCAATTCATCCCAGGTAATCTGCTTTTTTACCTTACCATACTCTATAAGCTTTGCAATAGCAGGATCGAGTTCTTGATCCGTCATCCGTTTGCATCCTTTTTTTGTAACAATTCAAAATCAATGTTCATTTTTTCACTGATCATGCTTTCAAGTTGTTTTTGATCTTCCAGAGTAACAACAGTAAACTGTCTTATCTGGTTTGTCAGGCGGTCGCGTTTGCGTTCCAAACTATTACGTTTTAATAAAACAATAATGTCTTCTATTGTTTTCTCAGTATTTATCGAAAACTCGCCGTTTGTAATATATTCTGCAACAAACTGATGAATTCCGTCACTGGAACATTTTGACATTACGCTTTCAAAACTAACCGCTCCCTCTCTATAACAATCTTCAAGTGCAATGAACATATCCCGGGCCATAGCGTCTTCAAAATCCTCAGGGTTGATCTTAGTTCGTATCTTTGGAAAACAATCAATATTAGCAATCACTGCTATAATAGCCCGCAACTCCACATTGGGTTTAATTTTTTCTTTTTTAACGGGTACTTGTTGTGTCTTGGATTGTTTGTCATTCTGAATTGAACTTTTGTACAAACCTCGGTTATTGAAGTCTTTTTTCACCGCCTCTGGTTTTAAGCTGAAAGTTTGGCATAATTTTTCCAAACTCGTTTCTTTTTGTATGTCTGATTTCAAGGCTTCTACATAGGGAAAAAAAGACAAGGCGGCCTTTGTTTTTCCCTCCGGAGTATCTGTATTATACTCTTTTGCCAGAAAAGACAACAAATAATCAACATCTATTATAGCGCTGTCGACACATCGTGTCAATGCTTCAACGCCGTTGTTTAAAAGAATATCTGCCGGATCCTTCCCTTCCTTAAAACTGATAACCTTAACCGTTATATCGGCTTTGCGGCACACTATTATTGATTTAAGGGTTGCCTGTACGCCGGCATTGTCGCTATCGAGGGAAAGAAAAATAGTCTCAATAAAGGGTTGAATGAGCTTTACCTGTTCTTCGGTAAGCGCAGTTCCTAAAAGCGCAACAGCATTTTGTATGCCTGCCTGATGATAGGCTATAACATCCATGTATCCTTCACAGAGAATAATAGCCTTTTTTTGCCTGATATGCTGTTTTGCCAAATGAAAAGCGTAGAGATTTTCCCGTTTCCTGTAAATTTCGGATTCTCTTGAGTTGAGATATTTTGGTCCGTCGCCCCTTAAAAGCCTGCCCCCGAAACCGATAACCTGCCCCTTCCTGTTAGCGATGGGAAACGTTAATCTGTCAATAAAAAAAGAAATATCGGGATAGTTATTTGAAAAAAGCCCTGACTCTTTAAGAAATTCATCACTGTATTTTTTTTCTTTTAAAAACTTTTTAAGCCAGTATTTATCTGAAGGAGCATAACCCAGCTCAAATTTTTCGATTATTTCTTCACTAATACCCCGTTTAACTATATACGATTTAGCAAAGGATCCTAATTCCGATTGTGTAAGAAAAAAATGATACGTCCCCGATACCCTGGTATAAAGCTCTATATACAGATCTTTGGTGTTATTTTTCTCCGGTTCCTGATAATTGGACCCTTCATAAATAACTTCCACGCCGTTTTTTTTTGCTAAACTTATTACAGCTTCGGTGAAACTGATTTTTTCCATCTCCATAAGAAATTTAATGACCCCGCCGCCTTCTCCGCAGCCGAAACAGTGGTACATTTTCCTGTCGGGAAGTACATGAAAAGAGGGCGTTTTTTCGTTATGAAAGGGACAACAGCCCCACCAGTCGGATCCTCGTCTGTCAAGCCGGGTATACTCGTTTACCAGGGCAACAATATCGGTACGGTTATTTACTTCATCTATAGTTGCAGAAGCAATTTTAGGCATTAATTACCTGCCCTTTTTTTTGCAGTCAAAGTTAAGCCGGCTTCTTTATGATCATCAAAGTTTTTTGTAAAGGTATGAGTACCCGATGTTTCATCAATGAGCCTAAAATAATAATACTCTGTCCTGGGCGGATCGGCTGCAGCTTTTAAAGCAGTTAAGCCCGGATTCGATATTGGAGACGGGGGAAGCCCTGCATATAAATAGGTATTATACGGACTTTCAATTCTCGTATCTTTTTCTGTTATTCTCTCCGGATGATCTCTGCCTTCAATTTCCGTTAATATGTAGACTATTGTTGCACAGGAGTATAATCCAATGTTATAGCGGAGCCTGTTGGCAAAAACACTTGCAATTAAGGGAGCCTCATCTGCTCTGCGGTATTCACGTTCAACAATTGATGCTAAACGTACAACATAAAAAAGTTCAGTATTTGTTTTATCTTCTAAAGCTGGAATTGATTTAACTTTTGTGAAAAAATTTTCTATCATTATTGATACGGCCTGTGATGGAGACATATCGGGCTGTAAATAGTAAGTATCCGGGAAAAGATACCCTTCTGCACTTTCAGACGGAATAGCATATTTTTCAAGAATAAGAGGATCACGGGAGGCAGAAATAAAATCTGCAGCACTTGCAACTCCCTTTTGTTCAAGTAAAGAGCCTATGCGGGAAATAGTTAAGCCTTCAGGAATTGATACTATAATTTGAGCATCTTTTCCTTTTTCAAGAAGTTTGAGAATTTCCATATACTGCATATCCGGCGATATCTGATATACACCTGCCTTAATAACAGTTCCAGAATACCGCGCTGCGGCATAAAACAGCAGGGGGCTTCGTATGAGTTTTTTTTCATACAGCATCACACCTATTGACTTTGCAGATAATCCCCGGGAAATAACAATTTTCTGTGTTTCAGCCTCTGAATTAATTGAAACAGGTTTTAAAAGATATAAAACTATAAAACCTGAAGCAGCGGCAGCTGTCATGAGTAAAATTAATAATGTAAAAATTAGTCGTTTAGCTTTCATTAAAATATTTCTCGGCCTCTTCAATGGTCATGGTATTATAAATATAATCAAGAAATGTATCATACAAAGGTTTTAATTCGGAATCAAGCTCCCTTTGTCTTTTCAAAAGAAGCAGCAATGCCTTTACCTGCGTTTCGGTTAAATCTACTGAAACCTTAACTTCCATCATACTTCTATTTCCAATCCCTCTGCAGCTATATCAAGATTGATTTCTTTTTTAACAGCATACCCTGCATACCAGCGGGCTGACTGAAGTATTGAATACACTTTTTTGTCATCATAGGTCGGATCATGATGAAATAAAAGAACCTTTGGAATATTCCATGCTGCGGCAAAATCTACAGCATAACAAAATGCAGAATGTCCCCAGTTTTCTTTTTCTACTGCTTCTTCTGCTGTGTACTGTGAATCAATAACTAAAACATCGGCCGTGTCAAAAAACTGGTCATTTTCTCCGTCGCGTTCAAAGTCTTTCGTAAAAATTTCAACATCGGTTGCATAAATAAACTTTCGATTATCTTCAAGAAATGAATATGCGTAAGAATCTCCCGGATGAGACATTTTTTTACAGGCCACCTGTACGTCTCCGACATAGAAAGATTCATTTGGAACTATGGTATGATACGTTATTTTTTTGGTAAAGGCATTCATTGTAACCGGAAATTCAGGTTCTTCCATTTGTGCAAACAAGATCCTTTTTAAGTCTTCGGAAGGAGAATAAAAATGGATTTCCGAGTCTTGATTATAAGCAGGATCAAAAAAAGGAAGTCCCTGAATATGATCCCAATGAAAATGTGAAATGAAAATGTGAAAAACCCGAGCCTCTTCTTTTGCAAGTTTTTTTCCAAGGAGTCTGATGCCGGAACCTGCATCGAGAATAAAGATTTCATTTTTTTTTGTTCGAATTTCAACACAGGCACTGTTGCCCCCGACAGTGCCATAAATCCAAGGGGGTAAAGAGGAAATAAAACGTTCTCTCGCGTTTGAGTTTTCCAAGTCGGAAACAGCAATGCGTTGTACTACAGCCTCTATTTTTGCCCTGATTCTTTCCGGCGATAACGGCGTCGGTAATGATCCCCTCACACCCCAAAACGTAACCTTCATCTTAATCTCCGATTTCAGTTTTCTTTATTGGTACATTAGTTTTGTATTCGGTATTGCGTTCGTTTATTTCTGCTGTTGTGTACGATCTGCCGTGATTGATCCCGGGGCAATGTTCAGCCTCCCGGTTCCATGATTCCCTGTCTTGAATTATTGAATTCCAAAACGGATATGTCCGGCATTGTACAGGACGCGCATCATAAACAGTACATCCGTTATCCCAGAATATGCAGTCATAATTAATCTTTTCTCTTAAACATAGAACTTCCGAACCGTCATAAAAAGGTACAAACCTGCAGAAATTCTTGATAAAAACTTTAGAATCAAGATTAAACCAATGACATAGTTTTGTCAAATCTTTTTGAGACAAATAAACATAGCCTGGTTCATGCCTGCAGCAATGAGAACACTGTGTACACGAGAAACAAACACCATCCAAATCTTTTTCC
>Ga0116149_1001281_pt1 | contig 30629 bp, 21 predicted proteins | sample AD_UKC057_MetaG_FD_89787 | JGI IMG/M metagenome (GOLD analysis project Ga0116149, IMG submission 89787) | Active sludge microbial communities of municipal wastewater-treating anaerobic digesters from USA - AD_UKC057_MetaG | ecosystem: Engineered > Bioreactor > Anaerobic > Digestate | place: USA...
ACAAGGATACAGCATCTTCTTTCTTCCAGCACAGATGAGCATGCCTTCAATGCCGTCGGTCTCATCACCTTCGATCACTTCACCATCGTCACCGGTTATAAAAAAAAATGAATCGTCCCAAACACCAGTAAAAGAGGAAACAAAAACCACCTCTCCAACTGAAACCGGCCTCTCTAAAACCCTTACCGCAAGCTCACTGAGCAGTATTAACTCTCTAATAAGCGGCGGCTCCCTGTCTTCCTTACTGGAAGACGAAGCAAATACGGACAGCATGTCATCTTTATTATCAATTAGCAACCTCATTACGGGAAAAACTGATATTAATTCTCTTCTTAAACAGGAAACTTCCAGTTCAGCCTCACTTTCAGACTCAGCGGCTTCTTCCCTTCTTCTTAAGCAAATACTCGCCCAGCTTTCATCGCTCAATGAAGAACTTACATTAATTAAGAAAGAGAATACCCAGCTTTCACAGCAGCTTGCACATAATGAAGAGATTAAGACTTTTGCACAGACAGAAAACCCGGCAAAAATTCTTCGTTTTTCAGTTAACGGCTACAGCGTACTCGATACCTGCAAAACAATTTATTTTTCAATTCCCGACGAAGACGGATCGTTTTTATGCACCGCAGACCGGGAGTATTATTCAGACGGTAATACAAGAAAAGAAACTTTTTACATGCTTTTCACCCGTACCGGAAAAAACAGCTATGATGCTGCAGTAAGCGTTATTCAGGATTACTTAAATGAATTTTCATTTGTGTATCAGCTCTCGCAAAAAAAATCAATTAGTGCTCAAAGAACGGGCAATCTTGTTTCTATAATAATTGATGAACCGGTATGGAAGCTCGATTTACTTATTACCCTTTAAGATTAATCCACTTATCCAAAACTCTGAATAATTCCTGTCTGCGGATGGGCTTAGTAATATATTCATTCATTCCAGCGCTTTGACTTATTTTTATTTCTTCTGTAAATGCATCGGCCGACATAGCTATTATTGGAATTCTTTTAGCATCCTCTCTGTTAAGAGACCGGATTATTCTGGTGGCTTCCCGTCCATCCATTACCGGCATCCTAATATCCATGAGAATCGCGGCATAATACCCAGGTTCAGAATTGCTGAATTTCATTACCGCATCGCTTCCGTTCATGGCCGCTTCAGTCCTGATTTTCTGCGTACTTAGCATTACCTGCGCTATTTCCATATTTAAGTCATTGTCTTCAACAATAAGAACGCATTCATTATTAAACTCATACGTTTTCTTTTCTTCAACCGCTGAGTCCAGAGTAACACTACTGCTGATCTCATTTTTTTTCACTTCTAAGGGCAGTGTCACAACAAAGGCGCTTCCTTCCCCTTCTGTACTTTCGGCACTTACCGTTCCGCCCATCAGGTTAACAAGACTTTTAACAATAGCAAGGCCGAGACCGAAACTGACCGAGGAGGAAATATCTTCTCTTTCTTTTTCAAACGGTTCCCATATTTTTGACAATGATTCTTTCTTAATTCCTATACCGGTATCTCTTACAGTAAATATAAACAGCGAGAAAGAGGCTTCTCTTTGAACTTCCTTAATTACAAGATCAACACTTCCCCTGTGTGTATATTTAAGGGCATTGCTTAGAAGATTCATTAAAACCTGTTCAATATGAGTAGCATCTCCGCCGGCGTAGTCATGAACGACAAGGCTTGTATCAATAGAAAAGTATAAGCCTTTTTCTTTCATCTTATTTTCGAAAAAGTCGCTAAGATGTTTTACAATCTCAGAAATATAAAAAAAATCACGGCTTATAATCATCTTGCCGGTTTCAATTCTCGACATATCGAGGACATCATTTATAAGCTTAAGAAGAAAATCCGAGGCATTTAGAATCTTATTGAGAGAATCTTTTACAACCGCCGAATTATTCACGTTGTCGAGGGCAATGTCGGTCATTCCTGTAATAATATTCATAGGGGTCCGTATGTCATGAGAAACACGAGAGAGGAATTCAGTTTTCGATCTATTTGCCTGTTCTGCAAAACTGAAGGCTCTTTTTAATTCCCTATTAGCAAGCGCCAGTTTTTCATTAGTTTTTTTTCTGCGGGTATTAAGCATAAATAAATACACAATGAATATAACAACGACAAGGCTGAGTATTAATGCTGCAATTATAGCCTCTCCATATTTTTGTGCAAAATAGTCAAAATCTTCCGGCTCCTTATAATACAGCGTATTGTCGTATATACACTGGTCTATTTCAACCTGATAAAGATTATTGACCGCCTTGTTAAGTATCTGAAACAAAACCGGATCGACATTTTCATGCATGCCTATACATACGTTGTAGTTCATGTCTGCAAGAGTGTTATATAATAGTTGTGAGTATTTAGGATTTTTGAGCATTCTTTCTGCAGAATACGTTGCCACAAAGGTAATATCAGCTTTTTTGGTGCGGACGGCTTCAAGACAAGCTTCAACATTTTCTACCAATAGTACATCTTCATAACCCTGTAAATATCTATAGGTAAAATAGTACCCTTCTACGGCAGCGACCGTCAGATTTGGATCAGATATATCATCAAAACGCTGAGATGTTATAACACTCATTGGGAGGTTTATATACGAAGAAGTCATCTTGATCCCTTTTTTGTCCGCCCAGGCGTAGTCATTAGCAAAAATTGCAAGAATAGAGGAGGGATGATCATTAAAAAGATTCAGTGTAGAAACGTAATTAGCCCCGGAAATAAAATTAAAACGCAGGCCGGTATCTTTTTCCAGCAGATGAAAAATATCAACAATAATTCCCTTAGGATTACCCTGATCATCAGCATAGTCGATGGGAAACCATGATGAATCATGAACAACCTGTACAACAGGATTTTCCGCTATATAGTTTCTTTCTTTTTCTGATATCCATAAAGAAGAGTTTTTTCTACCCTCATAATACTTAGCATACAGAGCTTCTGCAAAGGTAGTTTTTTGAAGAAGAAGCTCTGCCTGGGCAGTATTAAATTCTTCAAGTAAATCAAAACGTTCTTTGTTAAAAATAAAATAGTGCGTTGCAGGATTGAATCTATAAACAAGGTTTTCATTATCTGTTTTACGCAGGCTGCTCGAAAGTATAAAGTCTATTTCCTTAGTTTCCAGAAGAGCCTTTACCATGTCATCATTGTGATCAAAATACCGGAAGAAAACATTATCAAAACCTGCTTTTTTATATATCTTTGTAAACTCTTCCTCGCGGATGCATCCTGTGCGAAGTCCGATTATATAATTACCTGGAACAATCTCTTTTTTTTGTGAACTTGATGTAAGCATCTCATAAGCAATACCGCAGCCGAAACGGGGAAATAAGAATTTCTGTTCTCGTTCCGGAGATTTTCTTACACTGCCGACAATATCGAGCTCGCCTTTTTCAAGCATTTTTAACGCAAGATCATATGACAGCGGAATCTGCCGGCCGGTTAAAGAACCGCTCTCATCACGTTCTTCTATGCTGGTAATGAACTCATACTGCCAGTCATTATATTTTTGAATTTCCCTCAGGTATTCATACCCGAATCCTGAAAATTCTCCATCCGTCAGATTTTGATACCCGTCATATAAAAAGTAGCCGACACGCACCTGATGGGAAAAAAGAGCATTCATGAGAACAAGAAAAAAAACTAAACACAGGCTTTTTTTTGAGTACTTCACACTCGCCTTCCTCTTTTGTTATTTAAGAAAAAACAGATTCCAGCCGTACTGTTGTGTTTTCGTATTCTTGAAAAATATCTTTTACCTCATTAAAGCACTGCAGCAAGCCCGCGGAAAAGACACCGCACTCGCCGTCATTGATCATTCGCACGGCTTCTTCGTGTGTAAAGGCCTTCTTGTAGACTCTTTCACTAACGAGGGCATCATAAACGTCTGCAAGGGCCACAATTTGCGCCCAAAAAGGAATTTCGTCGCCTTTTAAGCGGTCGGGATAACCTGATCCGTCATACCGTTCGTGATGAAACCGGCAGATGTCATAACAGTATTTGTAAAACTCAGCATCGTTTATGTAATGCAGGCGGGATAGTATAGAACAGCCCTGCAGTGTATGATTTTTCATTATTTCAAACTCATCCGGGGTGAGCTTGCCCGGTTTTAAAAGTATATAATCGGGAGTTGCAATCTTGCCAATATCGTGCATAGCGGAGGCGTTAATAATTTTTTCCTCTGTCTCTATAGAATCACAGACAAACAAACCCTTTTCTTCGGCCTTTTTTAGAAGAATGCGTGTAAATGTGCGTATCCTAAAAATATGAGCGCCGGACTCTAAATCACGGAATTCAACAACCGTACTCAAGGTATCAATAACAAAATCATTTGTTTTTTTAAGCCGCTCTGCCTGTTCTTGTATTTTCACGGTCTGAGTCCTGACCATCTGCTCCAGATGACGCTTATGAATATACAAATTTAGTACGTTTTCTACCCGCCGTTTTACTATATACGAGTCATACGGTTTTGTAATAATATCTGAAACGCCTATTTCATATGATATCTTTTCATTTTCTTTACTTGTTGAACCGGTTATGAGTATTACTGGAATAGACTTTAAGTATTTTTTTTCCGCCATAACCTTTAAAACATCAATACCGGTCATTTTAGGCATAATAATATCGAGAAGAATTACTAGAATCCGGCTTTTTTCCCGCTCCAGCAGAGAAAGCACCTGCTCCCCGTCCGCAGCTTCTAAAATATCGAAGTCATTTTTAAAAAGCTCACGAAGAATACTTCTATTCATTTCATCATCATCAGCTATTATTATTGCCTTTTCCATGTATTTTCTCCTGGCTATATAATAGCATGAGAATTTAATATTTCATAGGAAGTTTATACTATTTTACGTATTGAACTGGATTCTCTATAAAACTGATACTCAAACATTCATGAAGCGCATAAAATTTTTCAAGAAAAAAAAATACCGCCAGACAAAGCTTAATTATGTCTGACGGCCCGTTTTTTTAATAACTCCGTTTTTACTTATATTTTTTTAAAAATTCATCCGGATTCATAACAGCATCATAGGCTTTTTTTGCACTAAAATAGCGGTCAAATAGAAGAGGACTGCCGAAGTCTCTCCAGCTTTGAGAATCCGCCTTTCCCCAAAAAGTAATACGTTCAATATGGTCTGCATGCCGTACATATACATTGAATAGACCTGCGTACAATTTTGCCTGAGCCATCTCATCTGCAGCAGATAGAGGAGGTTTAGCCTTATTTTTATAGGTTCCTGCAGGAATGTCGAGCTCAGTTACCGCAATTCTCACCCCTGCCTGTATAAACCGTTCTATAGATTTTTCTACTTGTGCAACAGAAAGATCTCCGACCCAGTAATGCGACTGCATGCCGATCCCTTCTACAAGAGGTCTTTTAGAGAGGAAGTTCAGTCCTGTTTTTTTCCATTTTGCATTGAATTCCTCGACCATAAGGGCTGCAGCCTCACGTTTCCATGGTTCATTCAGGTTATAATCATTGTAATAGAGGACTGCATTTTTATCGGCTTTGCGTGCAAAAACAAAGGCATCATAAAGATAATCAGCACCGCTTTCGCCTTTCTCCTTGTCTGCACCGTTTTCATAAGCCTTATACCAGGGAGAATCTTTACGGAGGACAGATTTCCAATCAGTCGGGATATCTGAACCGCCGTCAAAAGCTTCATTCACAACTTCCCAGGATAAGAACTTACCCTTGAAATGTGTGACAACTGTTGTAATATATTCTTCAAGATTTTTCTTTGCTTCTTCTCTTGTTAAGGGCGAACCATTTGAATTTGTTGTAAGCCACCTGGCAGATTGAGAATGCCAGACCAGGGTATGTCCGTTGACTTGAATTCCATTGTCCAAGGCCCATGACACAAGCTTATCTGCACTTGCAAAATTATATTTCCCCTTACTTGGTGCAAGATATTGGGGCTTCATATCGTTCTCTGCGGTCATGACAACATACTGATTTTTAAACATTTCCATTGTTTTTGAATCAATAAGATCACCGGAACTTAGAATATTCCCAATAAGAAACTTGCCCTCATACTTTTTTGCTATTGATGGAAGAGTAAGATCCCATGCAGGAATTGTAACTTTTTTAATTTCACCAATTTGAGTAATAGTAATTTCATCAATATACCAGATATCAGCATGCTTTGACTCATCGTTGATTACAAAACGGAAGTCTAGTGTAGTAATATCTTCCTCCATGAATGGAGTTTTTATTGAAACTTCTTTCCATGTATCAATGGGCATCGTACCGAATTCGGCAGGCATCTTAAAGGCTGCAAGATGATACGCACCGTTCAGAACAACACCGGGACCTGTGAGGATGCTTTTTCCCTCATTTCCCTTGGAAGGAGCATAAAAAGAAACAGATATTGTGTATTCTGTTCCTGCAGGTAAGGGCTTTGGAAGCGTTAATCTTACAGCGTTCTCTGCACCGGTATAAGTGGTTCCCTCTTTATGAGTAACTTGTAAAGAAGAAGTGTCAGTCTTTCCAAAATTGCTGACCCATTGAATATCTGATGAAGCATTTGCTGTAAATTGATTCTTTAATGATGTATCAGAAAAATCATACTTCAAATTTATTTTTTGTGCGGCAGCTTGAAACAAGACTGATACGAGAAGCGCAGCACACAAGACTAGATTTCGTCCCCTAATATAAGATTTCCCATTAAAAAACATCATGCCTCCTATTAGTTGCCATACTAGCATATTTATTGTACACCGGAATATATGAGAGTGCTTTAGGATGTTTTCTCTATAGTATATAGGCAGGAAGATTATTTTTATATTTTAAAAGTAAACAAAAAAAGGCGGAAACATCTGTTTCCGCCTTCGGCTTTTACGCATCTTTAGTTGATTTTTTTTCACGTTTTTTTTCACGTTTTTCTTTTAAAGAAAGTACAGGCTTTTTCTTTTCCTCTGCCTTTCCTTTGTCTTTACCTTTTGGCATCTAAACACCTCCTCATATGGTGCGTCTATTGAGAGTATACACCTGAAAAGTTAAAAAGAAAAGAAAAAAAGTAAACATATATATTACAGTAGGAAAAATGTGTTTTAGAGCGAGATAATGTACAGGGCTTTTTTTACTCATTAAATAAAACAAAATAATGGATAGTTCATGCATAAAAGAAATAGACAGATTCAAAATCTTTCGTTCTCATGGTATACTCAAAAATTATGAATACAAAACCAGTCATCGCTGTAAGCATGGGCGACCCTGCGGGGATAGGTCCGGAAATCATTGTAAAAGCTCTCGCTGATCCTCAAACGCAAAAAGAAGCGCTCTATCTCATAACAGGAGATCGCTCTGTGCTGGAAAACGCCTGTACTGTCTGCGGGATTTCTAAAACCATCCTCGATGAAGACTTTGTCGAGATTATAAATATGAAAAACTGTCCCGTAAATTCCTTTACCATGGGAGAAGTTTCTGCAGCATGCGGAAGGGCTGCCTATGAGTATATTGAAAAAGCGTGTTCTCTGGCAGTGGAAGGAAGGGCAAAAGCACTGTGTACGGCTCCAATAAATAAGGAATCCCTCAGAGCTGCAGGTGTTCCTTTTATTGGACATACCGAGATTTTAAGTGAATTAACAAATACAAAAGACCCTCTAACTCTTTTTGAAGTACGGGATCTTCGGGTGTTTTTTCTTTCGCGCCATGTTTCCTTAAAACAGGCCTGCGCTCTCGTAAAAAAAGACCGCATCATTGATTATGTAAAGCGCTGTACAGAAGCTCTGAGCCAGCTCGGCATACAGAGCGGTACTATGGCAATTGCAGGTCTTAATCCTCACTCGGGAGAGCACGGCTTATTCGGTAATGAGGAAGTAGAAGAGGTTGAACCTGCTGTAAGGGCGCTTAAAGAAATGGGCTTTTCTGTAGAAGGACCGGTCGGAGCAGACTCGGTTTTTTATCAGGCATTAACGGGAAAATACAACAGCGTTTTATCGCTCTACCACGATCAGGGTCACATTGCGACAAAGACACTCGACTTCGAACGCACCATATCCATCACCTGCGGCATGAAAATTCTGAGAACCTCTGTGGATCACGGCACAGCATTCGATATTGCCGGTACGGGCAGGGCAAGCGAAGTGAGCATGATCGAAGCACTGCGGCTCGCAGTAAAATATAGTAAAAACTATTAAAAACCTTACACACTGAATATTGTTAACCCATTAAAATTGCTGTAAAAAAAGTCAGCATCAGGGCAGGAGGTTTTTCTTTTTCCACTCTGCTTCAAGCTTTTTTGGATCGCTTACCATGAGTGTTGTAAAAAACTCTTCCGCCTGGGGGAAAATCTGAGCAAGGCAGATTCTCTCATCGGAGGTAAAATCGGAAAGGACATAACCGGCAACATCATTATGATCAGGACGCCCTATGCCGAACCGTAATCGCCAAAAATCTGCCGTTCCAAGACAGGCTTTGGCAGAGCGAAGCCCGTTGTGACCGCCCAATCCTCCCGACCATTTAAGGCTGACTGTTCCCAAGGGGAGTTCCAGTTCATCATGAACAACAAGAATATTCTCAGGTTTTATCTTATAAAAATTGGCAAGTTCTGCAATACTTTCACCCGAAAGATTCATATAGGTTTCGGGCTTTAAATAATACAAGGGGTCTTCCCGTTTTTCAGTGATATCGGTGTTTTTTTCAAGTGCATACTCTCCTTTAAATTTTTTTGTAAAGGAGAGTGTGCTTACCGCAGACAGCGAATCTGCAAACAGCCAGGCTACATTGTGCCGGTTTTTTTCATATTTTTTTCCGTAATTTCCAAGAAAGGCAGCTAATTGAATCATATGCACAGATTATACAGAAAAAAATATACATCCTCAAGACACGTCATCTGAATATAACAACCCGCCTCTATTTTTTAACTGATAAAGCACGCACAGAATTCAGTGTTGCTATAAGCGACACTCCCACGTCGGCAAAGACTGCAAGCGCAAGAGGAGCAAAGCCCAAGGCGCCGAGAATCATGACTGCCGCTTTTACGCAAAGCACAAACACAATATTCTGTTTTACAATCGAAAGAGTTCTGCGGGCAATACGTATTGCAAGAGGAAGTTTTAAAAGCACATCGTTCATAATAACAATATCAGAGGCTTCTACTGCAGCATCTGAGCCTAAGCCTCCCATTGCAATTCCCGCATCGCTTAGAGCAAGCACCGGAGAGTCGTTTATACCGTCTCCTGTAAAAATTACACTTCCCCTCCTTTTCTTTCCTGATCTGATTTTAAGATCTTGTATAATTTCTGTTACAATCCGTGCTTTATCAGCAGGAAGAAGGGAAGAAAACACCGTATCTATGCCTGCTTTTTGTGCAACAGGCAGCGCACTTTCCCGGGTGTCGCCTGTAAGAAGAACTGTCCGTTTGACTCCAAGTTTTTTTAATTCTGCAACAGCCTCTTGCGCATCATCTTTTATAACATCGCTTATCACTATATGACCGCTGTATACATTATCAACGGCTATATGAATACAGGTTCCTGAACACACGGCCGCGTCTGTGCAGCGGCTGCATGAATATTCGCTTCCAAATCCTTCCACCTGAGTGCTTTTCATAAGCTCTGCATTTCCGGCTGTCACCTGTTTACCGTCTACAACAGCTCTTATTCCCTTTCCTGCAAACTCTTCGACCTGTTCAACCGTAACTAATGAGCAGCAGTCCTTTGAATGCGCATTTTTAAAAGATCTCGCTATTGGATGATTTGAATGCATCTGCACATGTGAGGCTACCGCAAGAAGTTCTTCTTCGGACAAAGGACTTTTAACTCCGGTAAATGGATGAACCATACTTACCGAGAATGTTCCGCGGGTGAGAGTACCTGTTTTATCAAACACGGCAGTATGCACACGGGATAATACCTCTATAAAGTCCGCTCCCTTTACAAGAATTCCGGAACGCGAAAAGGCCCCTATCCCCCCGAAAAAGCCGAGAGGAACTGAAACAACAAGGGCGCAGGGGCAGGAAATAACTAAGAATACAAGGGAGCGGTATATCCACTGTTCGAGAAGCCCGCTTTCATAAAGCCCGTTAAATCCCCTGTTAATGACCAGAGGCGGAATAAGGGCAAGAAGGAGTGCGCTTAGAGTTACTATAGGCGTGTACACTGCAGCAAAAGATGAGATAAACTTTTCAGTTTTTGCTTTGTTAGCCGATGCGTGTTCAACAAGATCAATTATTTTTGCAGCCTGAGAATTTTTATATTCACGCACAGCCCTTATTTTGAACAAAACAGAACTTGAATTAATTGCACCGCTTAAGACTTCTGTCCCCGGCTTCACTTCTACAGGAAGACTCTCTCCCGTAAGAGACGAGAGATCTATAAAACCGCTTCCTTCAATAATTTCTCCGTCAACAGGGAAACGCTCGCCTGTCCTCACAAGCAGAATGTCTCCGGGCAGGACTTGTTCCGATGCGGTCAGCTCTTCTAGTCCGCCGTTCAGTCTGCGGGCAAAGGGTTCTTTAATGTTGACAAGAGCAGTAATTGACCTGCGTGACCTTATAGCAGCAGCTTCCTGAAAACTTTCCCCCACCTGATAAAAAACCATAACCGCCACAGCTTCCGGATACTCGCCTATAAAAAAGGCTCCGAGGGTTGCCGCAGTCATTAGAAAATTCTCATCAAAAACCTTGCCCTTGGAAATATTTTTTAAAGCACTCCATACGACATCATAAGAGCTGACAAGCCATGAAATAAAAAATACAAGCAATTGAAAATACCCTTGTGCAGATGCGGGAAGCCGGAGCGCCTGTACCGGCTCACCGGTACTTCTAAGGTATAGACCTAAAGCTGCCGCCGCAGCAGTAATTATAAGCCGTATAATCTTAACTGATATAAATTTTTTTTCATCATGCTCTTTTTCGACAGGACAGTTCAGATTAGTTTCCGCACAGGATTCACAGTGTTGACAGGCCATTGTTTACCTCACTCGCTTATATGTTCCATTCCCTGATCGAGAATGCTTTGAATATGATTGTCGCAAAGAGAATACAAAAGAGTTTTCCCTTCCCTTCTAAACCTGACCAGCCGTGCATTTTTTAATAAACGCAGCTGATGCGAAACCGCAGACTGGCTCATCTTGAGCTCCTGGCTCAAATCATTTACGCATAGTTCGCCTTTTAAAAGCACATACAAAAGCTGAATGCGTGTAGAATCTGCAAAAACCTTAAAAAACTCAGCAAGATCAAACAGAAGCGTTTGATCAGCATCGGATTTTTCTATAGAATTTTCAGTATTTGAAAGCATTATTCCTCCATTACATATGCTTACCTGTTCATATGTTCAAACTAACGTATTTAAGACTAAATGTCAACAATTAAGCCATATAATTCCTAGTATTTAAGTAGTTTTTTAAATATTTTTTCTTGCTTTTTCCGTGATTACTGTTTATTTTTAAACAATGATGACTATACCAGCGTATCCCGAATTTACCGATATGGCATGCTCTCTTTTTGATGAGCTTCACCCCTTTTTATCTTCCCTTGAGGACGGCATTTCTGAATTTACATTTCCAAGCCTTTTCCTTCACCGCACAAAATATAATTATAAATTTTCAAGGCTTTCAGACGGATGTTATGCCCTCTGTGGTGAATATAAGGGGAGAACCTTTTTTTCTCTGCTGGGATTCATGACAGCCGGGGATGAAGAAAAGGTAATTGAGCTTTTAAAAAAGTTTGATTATTGGAAAAATATGAGCGCCTCGCAAAAAGATAAGCTTTCCTCAGATTTTTTGCAAAAGATCGAAGGTTCATATGATATTATTGATGACAGAGATAATGCAGATTACCTCTATTACAGAGACGATCTTGCTCTTCTACCCGGCAAATCGTTTCACAAAAAGAAAAATCTTGTAAACGCCTTTGAGGCGGCCTACACGCCCGAAGTAAAACCTCTGGACGGTTATACAAAAGAGGATGCACGAAAAGTTCTCGATGAATGGCACGCAGACAGAGATCCGGCTATTCCAACAGACTATGTTCAATGTGTCGAAGCACTCAACAGTATGGACCTTGAAAATAAAAAAATTTGCATGGTTTTTTCCGGCGTAGTTGTCTATGCAGACGGGAAACCGGTTGGCTGGGCTTTAGGTGAAAAAATACCTGGGAACAGCTCCTTTTGTGTTCACTTTGAAAAAGGCATAAATTCCTACAAGGGCGTGTATCAGTATTTAAATAGGGCAACAGCTCTGTCCCTCCCCGCAGATATAACCTATATTAACAGGGAACAGGATTTAGGGGATGAGGGATTAAGGCAGGCTAAGATGACCTATAGACCCTGCGCATTTGTCACTAAATACCGTATTTCGCCAAAAGCATAAGATATAAAAAGCTTCTACTGGACATCCCTTTCAAAATTATGAGAACAGACTCACGTAAAGAGACGGAAAGTCTCGTCATACTGCAATAAATGTGCTAAAATCATGACAACCGGAGGAAACTGTGCAGTTTGTAAGTACTAGAAATAATAAAGATAAGGTCAGCTTTTCAAAGGCTATTGTTCAGCCCGTCCCAAAAGACGGCGGCATGTATGCGCCTGCGTATGAGGAAAACCTGCGGCCGTGGATTCTTCATATGGATGACACCACGCCTTTTAATTCGATTGCAGGCTCCCTCACATCGGCTCTGCTTAAAGATGAATTCAGTCCGATTATATCAGAAACAATTGCAACTAAGGCCTTCCCTTTCAGCCCTGTACTTTCTCAAATCGATAAAAATCTTTTCGTTCTTGAACTGTATCACGGTCCAACAGGTTCTCACAAAGATTTTGGTGTTTCATACCTTGCTTCCTGCCTTGAACATATTCTTATTATGCAGGATAAAAAAGCAACGGTTCTTGCCGTTACAAACGGCGAAACAGGTGCCTGTCTTGCCCATGCATTTAGAAATAAAACAAGACTTCAGGCAATCCTCCTTTATACAAAAGGCAGCATGAGAGGCATTAAGGACAGCGACTGCATTTGGAACGGAGGAAATCTTTACCCGGTTGAAGTTAACGGGACAGAAGAAGACTGCTTCAGAACAGCACGTGAAATTTACGCCGATCAGGACCTAATACAGAGGTATAATTTAACACTTGCAAATTCTCTTAATATTGGGCGCCTTCTGCCTCAGACTTTTTTTTACACCTACGCTTTTACCCGTTTAAAAAAACTTGTACACAGCGACATATACTACGCTCTCGCTGCAGGTAATTACGGGAATCTTGTTGCCGGCCTTTACAGCTGGAAATTTTCCCTTCCTGTTAACGGTTTTATTACCGACAGCTCAGCATCGTTATTTGCAGATGCGCAAGGCAAGTGCACAATACTTGATTCTGTCATCCCTCTGAATAAACGGGGACCTTCAGATCCTGTTAATCCTTCAAACATTGAAAGACTGGAGGAAGTGTTCTTTGCAAACCCTGCTGTTATACGGGGGCTTGTATATCCTTCCATGGTAAATCCGAAAGAAATTGAAAAGTCTTTTCAAGATTTTTATATTAAATACAAACAGATAATTGATCCTTCAACAGCAAGCGCATGGGCTGCAGCAAAGAAAAGAAGCGACGTGATTGAAGCAGATGAGGGAGCCGTTGTACTGCTTGCAAGAAATCACCCCTCGCTGCAGGCAAAAACAATAAAACAATGGTGCGGCGAAACCATCGTAATGCCGGATTCAATTAAGGAACTGTATGAACCCTTTTCTCCAAAGAAAACCATAGATGCTGAAAGGAATGCTGTTGTAAATATTCTGCACGAACTTTCATAAGAAATACACTTTATAAGGAGAATCTTTTCATGGCGGTAAATGAATCATTTATAATAGAAGCAAAGCGCCTGATTTATAAAATTAACTCCTATGCAGAAATGATTTACTCTGATGCAGTACTTCTCGATCTTACAGAGTTTGCAGATTACTGGAGAGATGTTATTGCTCATGCCTCGGAAGTAAAAAGAATTCTTGTTCAGGCAGTTCCAAAACAGGATGAAACTAACGGGCTTGAAAAAGTTGTAAAAGAAGAAATTTCCAGAAGATGTCATATTATTCGAAGACTCTTAACAGATTTGGACACAATAATAGCAATAGAAAAATTCCCGGAAATTCAATCCGATATTGAAACGATTTCTTCCATTGGCGCAAGTCTGCATGCTCTTTTTGAAAAACACCTGCATATAACTTCGGATAATTTAAATAACATTCCCCTGGATGAGCTTCAGCATGCATCGGACTACTCTCTTTCCCGCTACCTTGCAGGCATGTCCGATCGTGTAAAAAATGCAGGTGCAGGTACAATCGTATTTGCCGGTGCAAATGGAACAGAGTCAAAAGAAATTCAACAGATGCTCATGAATGCCGCCTTCCATACTGTCATTTTATCTGATACTGATAGTCTGCAGGATGTTCTGCTTACATATGATGTTTCGCTAATCTGCTATGACTGCGGAACAAATACAAAGCTCGGGTTTGACACCCTGCAGCTCCTCATCGATAATCCTTCATCAGCCGATATTCCTGTCCTTGTCTGCGGTTCTGAATTCAGCGATCTTTTAGCAATGCAGTTTATAGAGTCCGGTGCCGTTGACTATTATTCCTCTTCAAAAAGCAAGAGAGTCTTATTTGCCCGCATTCAGGCTGCCATAATCCGTGCTAAAAACAACTATCACCGGCAGTTATACATTCGCGCCCTGGAAATGAATTCATTCAGTACCTCGAAAGAATTCAGGGAAGCGGCGGAATATGTTGCAGACCTTCTTCCAAAGCCTTTTACCTCGCCGTTTTTGTCGGTAGACTGGGCTTTTTTACCTTCGCTCGAATTAGGAGGAGACGTTTTCGGCTATAAGTGGGTTAACGAGCATCAATTTGTTCTTTACCTTCTCGATGTAAGCGGTCACGGACTGGAAGCGTCTCTATATTCAGTTACCGTTATGAATCTGTTAAAAAAAGAACTGCTCGGCTCAACAGATTTTCTAAATCCATCATCGGTGTTACAGAGCTTGAATAAAATTTTTGACATAGAAAGCCAGAATAATATGTTTTTTACGATTTGGTACGGCGTATATAACACACAAAACCGCGAACTCAGCTATGCAAGTGCGGGATCTCAGCCTGCAGTTCTTGTAAAAAATGAAACAACACAAAATCTGTCTTCCGGGGGGCTTATAATAGGCATAGATGACGATGCTGAGTATAACAATAATTCAGTGACAATAGAACCTGAAACAGATCTCTATATCTTCAGCGACGGCATTTATGAACTGCAGAAAGAAGACGGCTCAATGATGAGCCTTGATGATTTTACAAGTCTTTTAAAACACAGGGCAAAGGAGCCTGGAGAAAAATGCGTCCGCTTTGCCCGCCGTGTTGAACAGCTGAGCAAAAGCGGACAGTTTGAAGATGACGTATCGCTCATTCATCTTCATTTTTCTTAAAACCTGTTATTTTCCAGCTGCCGTTTTCGGTTTTTTCACCGTCTTTTTTACCGGCTTAACAACTTCTTTCGATTTTTTAGCCGGAGCCTCAAGCAGCCCAAGTTTTACTAAGGCCTTTTGAATTTGTTTTTCATCCAGGGGCCTTAATGCGCTTAAAAACCGTTCAGCATCATAACCGGAACTGCTCAATGCCTTCATCACAATAGAAAATACCGAAAGTATATGAAGATGTTCGTTTGGTTTCGCCGTAAAAACGGCATATACAAGTGCTGCAGCCCATACAGCAAATTCTGTTCTTTCTTTATTTATCCAAAGAACATTATCATAAATATTCGCACCTAGAATAATCGATGATTCGGGAGAACGTACAACTGCTTCAGAAACAAGATAAGCTGACATTTGAAGATCCTTTACCAAAATAGGATAATCGCAGAACTTAGTGACCTCGAGCAGTGTTTTAAACACTTCGTACATATCCTTTGAAGGTCTTCCATACTCGACTAAAAGATCCCTGATTTTTCTGTCCAGACACCAAAGATTAATAAGTTCCTTGCTGTCCCTTGCAGTAGCTTTTTCACCAATAACGTCCCGTACAGAATACAACAGAGTATAGGCTGTTAAAATTTCACTCATAAACGGATGGGCGAGCATTCCTTCATACAAAAAATTTGATAATGAAGATGTATTTTCAGATGTCTTGCCGGAAGGCAAGCCTTTGCCCTGTGCAATCTCTGCGAATTTTACAAGATTTGTAAGACGCTTTTTAAAACGGTTCCATACAATTTCACTTCCGGCAGAGAGTCCCGTCTGTTTTTTATCTAGGATTGAAGAAAATCCATAATTGCCTTCTATAAAACGAAGCAATGTTTCAAAATAGTGAATACCTGCTTTTTTAGACTTCGTTAAAATTGTACTTAGCGGAACATCCTTTATTTTTTCGGTTTTCTTCCGTAATGCAGGAGTAAAAACAACTGCAATCTGATCAAAAAATTCTTTTGTAGCAAAGAGTTTAAGGGCGCTGTATAATTCTTTGAGAAATACTTCTTTAAGAGCTATATCAATATCCATAACACCACGGCCGCTCAGATGGCTGCACAGAAGAGCCCACTTGCCGGTTTCATCGTCTTTAACCTCGCTTATATTTACAAGCACCTGATACTCAAATCCGTTTAAGTGTACAAAAAGGCCATTTTCATAAATTTCTTTACTTGACCTTATAAACCAAAGGCCTGTTCTATGTTCCTGGAAGATGCAATAGGCGTTTGCCTCATTTGTTAATCCAACAGCCTGTGCAATTGTCTGCGTTTCAAAACAGCTTTCGCCGTCAGAATTTTTTACTGCAAACCTGCATGAATCCTTAATCCATCCGGAAGCCTGCGCGTAGACATTGTTATAGAAAACGACAGCTCTTTCATCTTTAAAACGGTTGGAATAGGCAAAAATATTCTCATTAACACTGCCGTTATTCCACACATCATAAAATCTAAAGTTCTCGATCTCAGCAAAAAGATACCGTTTTTTCATAAGCGGAAAAATATCGCGGTCATGCCGATCTATTAAAATTTGATCAGGTGTTTCATCCCAATATGCCTTAGTGAACTCCATGCCGTATTTTTCTGTAAACCCTTCGATCTGCCCGTGGCCGAACATGGGAAGCCCCGGCATCGTTACCATCAGGGTACAAACACCGAAATACTTATCTTCCTTGCCGAACTGTGCAACAGCAGTTTCTTCATCAGGATTATTCATAAAATTTACAAAGCGCTTTAATACCTGGGGATCAAATTCGAGAGTATTTTTAACAGTAGAACGGTACTTTGAGTTTTCCTCTTTTTTGAGCATATTCATAAAGGCGCTGTTATATACACGGTGCATACCGAGCGTGCGTACAAAGTATCCTTCCATCATCCAAAATGCTTCTGCTAAAAGAAGGGTATCGGGTACTTCTGCAGCACAGCGGTCTACTACTTCCCGCCAGAACTCATTTGGAATACGCTTCTCAAATTCTTCATTTGAAAGAGCATGCTCTGCACGGCTTGCAATGTCTCCGCCCTGTCCAGGTTCCGGGTACCACAACCTCTTAATATGCTTTTTGGCCAAAACCATTGCCGCATCAAACCGGATAATCGGAAAATTCCGTGCCACCAGAAGAATTTTTTGAATAACCTCTTCTCTCGCCTCGGGATTAAGAAAGTCTATTTGAGCGGTGTCATTCCAGGGAAGACCGGTTCCGTCATTCCCGTGGTAAATGTAGCGAGCCTGCCCGGAGGAATTATCGACACGCTTATACACAACAGCACAATCGGTTTTATTATAGTAATTATCTTCCAGATACACTGATATTCGCGGATCCAGCGACAGATTTTGTCCGTTAAATGAGTAAGATGGAAAGGGACAATCCCTCGACTGTAAGAACAAATCGGGCTTTTCTACTACCCATTTTGAATCAAGACCGGTGTGATTCGGCACCATGTCTGAAGCAAGCCGTATGCCGCGGTACCAGAGCCGCTTCCGTAGATTATCCAGGGCTTCCCATCCGCCCAAACCCTGTGCTATGTCGTAATCATGAAGACTGTAGGCGCTCGCTGCAGCCTCACTGTTTCCGTTTATCTGTTTAATGCGTTTACTTCCCCATGAACGCTCCCATAAACCTATGAGCCACAGACCGGTAAAACCCTGCCGTGAAAGTGCGTCGAGTTCCGCATCAGGAATTTGATCGAGGGTTGTTATGTCTTTTTTGTATTTTTTTGTAAGCTGATCCAGCCACACAAGAACTGTTTTTGCCATGAGAACGACACGGGGCATCCATTCCCTGTCCGAGCTGAACCGTTCGTATTCATTCATTAAGTAATCGTAATTATATGCTTCCATCGGGGGAGGTCCGGAAAAATTCCCGCTCCAGCCCGGTTTTTCTTCTTCCTGAATAAGATCTATACCGGATAAAAGGCGAAGCAGCCATTCGCCGAGCAATGATCCCCAATGCTGCCTTATATAATCAAGCTGTCCTTTGAGACTATTGGGACTTGCAATCACAGGCTCTTTGAGCATGCTTATAAGATCAGTCTTATTGGGTCCAAAAAGAGGCTGTTTAACAAAAAAAGCTTTAATTTCTGTCCACGCTTTAGCATACGATGCATTTTTCTCAAGATGTTCATTTGAAAACAGCATTGAAAAAGGATCAAAGGCAGGATTTTCATTTGCAAGATGCAGCAGGCACAATTCTTCCAGAACACTCACCTTGTTAAGTACGGCTTTAGAATCTGACGCATTTCCCTTTTTTGCATTGCCCGAAAGTATGTCCGCTGCAGAAGAACGGCCATCTAAATATTCCTCTGCACTCATCTTTCCCTTATAAACAGGAAGCGGCGGAAACTCTTCTACAAAGGCCAGAAGCAGACCGGTTAATTTTTCTTCTCCAAGTTTTTTTTCTAAGGCAGTATAGAGTTCTTCAAATGCTTTCGGATTTTCCTGTTTTCTAAATAAAAAACAAACATAGTGAAAAATTTCATCTATGAGGGACACAGCATTAAGTTGCCCTGCCTTTATCATCCGGCTGCCTTCTAAAAGCGGATCAAAAAGATCATTAATTTTTTTTGCAAATACACGAACCTGCTTAAAATTTGTAAGAACAACATTCCCCGAAGAAGCAAATAGAGGCTCATCAAAACTGCATTTTTCACGAATAGAACGGCAAATATGGAATTCCATTAAAGGATTTGTTTCGATCGTCCTGCAAAAGTTTTCAGCCGCACTTTGCGCCAAAGCGGAGGACCTGTCTGTAAAAGCTGTTTCAAATAGTTTCTTCATTATTCTTTCCTTGTATGCATATCTGCAATCTCATTGATTGCTTTGTGTAAAGGCACATTAGCAGCAAGCTCCTCTATTAAACAGGGAAGCCTGTACGTCCAGTTAAATTCTGTAACAGAACCGGGAATATTTACACGCTCGGATTGAGGATCAGGAGCATAGTATTCTGCACATAAAGCTAAAAAGTCCTGTACAGGATGAATGCACAAAGCGCTCGCGGCGCGGGCTGCCTGTCCTAAAAGATACCGTGCAGTATCAGGGTTGTACTGACCCAAAACAACATTATTCGGAGGCGAGAAGGCTGCAAAAAAATCGCGGGCATCGTTTTCTGTAAGCCACCAAAGACGTAATGTCGAAGAATCATGAACAGAGGTGGAGGCGACACTCAGTTCAGGATAACTGCTGAACGGAATAAAGGGCTGACCGTAATCATGCCAGGCTCTATGCCACCGTATAACCCTTAATCCGTAAATACCTAAATCCTCAAGAACATGGGGAACAGAGTCCGGCAGGGCGCCCAGATCTTCTGCACAAGGCGTCATCCCGCCAACATCTTTAAGGGCGCTAAGCAGGGTTCTAGCCTGTTTTTCCCAAAGATTTTCCATCTCATATTTTTTATCGTCAAAAATCCGGCCAAGTTTTTCCTGCATTGTTCTATCCAGCGATTTCCATGCAGTCGAATCCTGGTAAATCCATGAAGGAGAATAGAAATCTTTTCCAAGACAGATAAGGCATCGGTCCCGCCAGTGCTGTGCAAGCCGCTCTTTTACAGGATGAGGAAGGCTGCTTTCCCAAATATCCCTGTCGCCGCGGATACTGGTTTTAAAAATCCACAGCTCCTCATTACCCAAGCGGTCCATTATTGTTGAAAGGAGTCCGTGAGTACCTAAATAATCATTATTATTAACATCTTCTATAGAGCGGGTTGGTACGTGGGGCAGGCTGAGCCAGCGGATTTGATCGCCTGAAAAACCTGCATCATTAAGTTCTTTTTTTGTAATATTCTTATTCGGCAGCGGGAAACCGCAAGATGCAGTACATTCATACTCACCCGCAGCCCAAATTCTAAAAAAGCCCAGTACATGATCTATGCGGAACATTGTGTAATAGCGCGAAGAAACCTGGAGGCGCTTTTTCCACCAGGAATAATCATCCTTTGCAAGAGATTCCCAGTTATAAATGGGGAAACCCCAATTTTGACCGACAGGATTCGGTCCGTCGGGAGGAGAACCGGCACGCAGGCTTTGAATAAAAAACTGAGGATACGCCCACGCATCGCTTGAATCCTCATTCATCATAATTGGAATATCACCTTTTAGTGCAATACCTAAAGACTTGCAGTATGTAGAGGCTTTTGCAAACTGCTCATCAAGTCTCATCTGAACCCACGCATAAAACAAGAGGTCTTCCTGCAAAACGGGAGTTTCCCAGACCTTCGTAATCTGTTCAAGAGATGGATTGGTAAAGGTTTTCCATTGCTTCCATGAAGCTTCGTTATTCTGCATTTTGTAATAAGAAAAAACTGCATATACCTTAATCCATTCATTACCAGCTATCCATGATGCGAGTTCAGAAGAAGATATAATGGATTCTTTTTTGCTTGAAAAAATTGACCGGAGTAAAGATATTTTTTCTTTTCTAACTAATGCATAAGAAAAACGTGCATCAGACTCATGTTTTTTTCTTAGAACTTCAGTTTTTTTACCTCCATCACTAAGAGGATCAAATTCCGGCAAAGCCGTTAGACTAATATACATAGGGTGCAGAGCAAAGGCCGACAAGGCGCTGTAAGGGGAGCTTTCTGTACCGGTGTCGTTAACCGGTAAAATTTGTATAATGGATAATCCTGATTTCTTGCAAAAATCGGCAAAGGGTATAAGGTCTAAAAACTCGCCGCACATAAGGCTGCTTTTTGTACGCAATGCACTTACAGGGACTGCCGTTCCGGTTTTTCTTTCTAAAGAAGATATCTCACTGGCCATACGGAACTCTCCTAACTATTTTTTTACTTAGAGCACAATTCTCCGTTTATCAGTATATCATAGTTTGCGCAATATTTCTAAAAAACTCAGCTAAGAAAACCGTTTTTCCAGTGCCATACGGGCTTTGCCAATGCATTTGAAAACGGCTGATTGAGGTTAAAATCCGGGAGCCAGTCGGTATCAGACGTTAATTCCTGATAAAAAACCTGTTCAAATTCATACGAGTTTATAAGAGAAATAATGCTGGAAAATTCTGTTTCATTAAGAAGTCTATTTTGAAAACTTGAAAGTGAAGTACAGCGTTCGCACTGCTCACTCTTTGTATACAGTTCATCGGGAGAACTAACCGGTGTATACTGGGTCATCAGCGATAAATACGCCTTTCCGTCTAAATGCTTTTTAAACCAGTCGAGGACTAGAACAGTGTCATCAAGCCTGCCGGGAAGTATAAGATGGCGGACAATGGTTCCCGAAAGCATTTTGTCAATGAGGTTTCCCTCCTTGTCCTTTTTCTGTGTGAATGACAGAATCTTATTGTCAGCCATCCAGCGGACTGCCTTTTTAGCATACTTCGGATAATCTTCAGCCTTGAAGACAGCTTCACTTATAATAGGATTAAGCGTCTTTAGATCGGGAAGCCAAAGGTCAACAAGCCCGTCAAGCATGGAAAGGGTTTCCACTGTTTCGTATGCAGAAGAATTCCAGCACACAGGAATTATGAGCCCTTTCTTTTTTGCATTTTCCAGGCCGAGTGCAATTGACGGAACGGCATGAGAACCGGTTACAATATTTATATTTTCTGCCCCCGCATCTTGAAGAACAAGGCATATACGGGCAAATTCTTCTATAGATACGGGCGAGCCCATCTCTTTTTGCGAAATCTGATAATTTTGACAGAACGCGCAGCGAAGGCTGCATCCTGTAATAAAAATTGTTCCAGATCCTCCAGAGGCAGTTATTGGAGGCTCTTCTCCAAAATGGAGTCCCGCAGAAGCTATACGTAAATCTGAAGTTTCTCTGCAAAAACCCTTTACACCCCTTGTACGGGGAACTCCGCAAAAACGGGGACAGAGAGTGCAGTCATTATAGAAATTAAGTGAAGGTACTGACATTGAAAAAAGAATACACTATTTTGAGCATAAAAAAAAGCCGGCCTGTCGCCGGCTTATATTGACCGCGAGTTTTTTTCTACTCTACAACGGTCGATCTTTATTATCCTGTTCCATACGGAACAGGGAAAGGGTCTAGTTTTTTGCTCCTTTCGGAGCATGTATTTCAGGCGGATTATCCATAACGGCCTCCTGCAGCTTTTACATAAATAAGACTCGACATTGCTCAAGTCCTCAAGTATATAGAGTGTGTGATTATTGCTGATACCTCCAAAGGGTCCCATAATCTTAACACTCTTCACAAGCCTGGTAAGCTGTAACTCATCATTCATTATCGAATGTCTATGTTACCTAACTCCCGCTCACCTAGGTATATGCTACCATAGATTTGAAATTTTGCAAGAGGTACAAAAGCGAATTTTACAAATATTTTTCATTAGTTTGTATATGAACTATAGACCTACCGCAAGTTTCTTTTTTACTGTATAGTAATCTTCATGACAGATAACAAAGCAGCAGGCTCAGGTCCTGCCGAAAACAAAAAACAGAATATTGAAGACACCGCAAACAGCATGCCTGAACAGCCGCCGATCGGCGCTAAAACAGCACTTGTTGCCATAGTAGGGCGCCCGTCTTCCGGGAAGTCCACGTTTTTAAACACTGCAAGCGGAGAAAAAATTTCTATTGTTTCCCCCATGCCTCAGACAACTCGAAATGCCGTGCGCGGTATTGTAAATACTTCACTTGGACAGCTTGTGTTTATTGATACTCCCGGTTACCACGATTCGGAAAAGAAATTCAACCTGAAACTTAAGGGCATCACCTCTGAACAGCTTAATACAGCCGATGCGGTTCTTTACATAATCGATGCAACGCGCACTCCTGGAGAAGAAGAAGAAATGACTGCGGAACTTGTCAGACCCTATAGTACAAAGACAGTTGTAGCCGTTAACAAGATTGACCTCAAAGAAGCCCGACCTGCTGCTTCACGTATTTTTATTGCTAAGCAGTTTCCGTCCATTCCTGCAAGCCGCGTTATAGACATTTCAGCAGAAGAAGACAAAAATATTAACGATGTTCTTAAAGCTCTCTACGACCTTTCTCCCGATGGGGAAAAAATGTATCCTGAAGAATTTTATACGGATCAGGAAGTTGATTTTCGTATTGCAGAAATTGTACGGGAACAGGCAATCATGAGGCTCCGCGATGAGATTCCTCATGCAATTTATGTTGATATTTCCGACATGGAATGGAAAAAACCGGGAAAAGAACTTTGGGTTAGAGCCTTTCTTGTTGTAGAGCGGGAAAGTCAAAAAGGCATGGTTATTGGTAAGGGCGCTGCGATGATTAAGACTATCAGGGTAGAGTCAATTAAGGCCCTGCGAAAGATTTTTTCATATAGAATAGATTTAGATTTACAGGTTAAGGTTAATAAAAACTGGCGCCAGAAAGATCCGGTTCTCGCAAAGATTTTTAAATAGTAAAAGCTCCGGACAATGAAGTGTACTTCAAAACCGGAGCCTTTATTAGTTCAAAGAAACTGAGAATAAAACCTTAGTCTCTAACTCTAATACTTCCGTCTGCGTGAGCAGTCATGACAAGCGGCCGTTTTTTTGTAAAAAAACCGTTTTCGACAACGCCTGCAATCATATTAAGCTCGTCTTCCATTTTAACAGGATCTACACTGATATGAGCCGGCCACAGGACATCGAGAATAAGGTTGCCGTTGTCGGTTACTACAGGACCTGCTTTTTTTACGCCCTCTCTTAGAGTGCATGAGGCGCCTTTTTGCTCTATCTGCTTCATAACGGATACACGCGCTTCCCCGATTATTTCAACCGGAAGAGGAAAACTGTGTCCGAGCGATGAAACAAGTTTAGATTCATCTGCAATCACAACGAAAACTGAAGCGCTGTATTCAACAATCTTCTCTCTCACATGAGCCGCTCCCCCGCCCTTTATAACATTGTTATGCGGATCAATTTCATCGGCTCCGTCTATTGCAATATCAAGTTCTCCGCCTATTTCTTTTGAGTTTAAACTGAATAAGGGAATTCCCAAATCTTCACAGGCTAATGATGTTTGGAAACTGGTAGGAACCGCCTTAATAGAGTGTAATGTTCCGTCTGCAATACGTTCTGCTAAGCGTTTAACAGCGGGCATTGCTGTAGAGCCTGTCCCCAACCCCACCTTCATACTGGAGGTTAATGTGTTAGTATCAATTAAATAATCAATTATGCTTTTTCCAACCAGTTCTTTTTGTTCTTTCTGTGTCAACGTTCGGCCACTCATAGGGCACTCCTGTAAATATTTCAAATTGTTCATATGCCTGATACTCAAGCATGGTTCGTCCGTTACAAATCTTACAATGCGCCGCTTCTGCCCGCTCTAAAAAGGGTGTCTTCTCCGGACTGTAAATCATATCATATACAAATTCATGTCCGTGAAAGGTGTAAAACGGTATGGGATCATTTGCATTGTCATTTTTTTCTTCTTCTGAAATTCCAAGCCCGATCGATGTTGTTTGAATAATGAGTTCCGAATACTCTTCTAAAAGATCGAGTGAATCTGAGGAAAGAGAGGCCCATTTAAACCCGTAGTGTTCAGCCAGAGCCCGGGCCTTTGAAACAGTTCTGTTAAAGATGCATGCCTTTCCTCTAAGATCTTTAACTACCTGTGCCGCAGACTTCGCAGCCCCTCCGGCACCGAGAATTCCAATCTTCATCCGTGAAAGATTTTTAACTTCCATAAACTCAAGAAGAGCCTTTGTCAGTCCGTCTGCATCGGTATTAAAGCCTCTCCATTCAGTTCCTTTTTTTACGGCAGTATTACAGGCTCCAATATACCCGACCTCTTCTGATACTGTCTGTAAATTTGGAATGATGGTTTCTTTGTGGGGTACGGTTACCGATAAACCCTGAATACCTACAACATCGGCAAAATCCAGAGCTTCTTCTATTTTTTGAGCGCGTACTGGTATATAAACTGCATTCATGCCGTGACTGCGGTACCCGCTGTTATGAATCTGAGGGCTTCCGGTTGTTTTTAAAGGATATCCTGTAATGCCGAAAATATTTGTCGACTCATCGATGCCCCGGAAATTATACACTTCATTAAGAGTGATGGGATCTATTTGTCCTATTTGTGCAAGTTTTGAAATTGTTTCTGTCGGAGACGTGTAGGTCATAAAGGAATGAAGCTTGCCCGACAAGATTCTTGAAGGAAGTCCAAGAGGTCCCATTGCGATTAATATATGCTCCATTTCTTTTAGAGCTTCAGCCTGTTTGAAAAGATTTGTAACATCGGAAAGGCAATGCGGCATAACGGCTATTTTTGGTATTTCAAAACCGGTAATTCTCATTTTTGACATACGCTCGGCAATATTTGGAATAGTACCGTTCATATCGTGAAAACTGCGTATGACACGGGTTCCAAAAGCAAAGGCCGCATCCTGCAGACAGGGAACATGATAATCTTCTTCAAGATCTATATAGGCAAAATTTTTTCGGGTATCCTGATCGGCAAATGAAAGCCCGCGGGCAAGAAGCGTAGTCCTGGAAGCCTCTCCTTCTGTGAAGTTTCCGCCGTCGATTTTTCTGCGGATAGTTAATATACACGGAATTTTTGCCTGATCGGGAAATTGGCGTATATATAAGCGTTCATCCTTCGTTAAATAGTCAACACGGAGTTCTACAACATCGACCCAATTTCTGTACTTTTCTAAAATTGCCAAATCTTCAGCTATAGTGGAACAAGTTAGACATAAACATATTTTGGGCCGCTGCATTATTAACCTCTTCTTACTGAACCATATAACGGCCAGCTTCTTTATTTAATATTGAAAGTATTAATTCTGTTCCGCGTTCAACCACATATGGAATCGTAAGCTGACCGCCTATGTGATTAAAACTTACAAGAGTAAACCTGTCTCCATCCTGAGTCAGAGCTTCAAGCTTTAATTCAATCGGGTACGGATACTCCGGCAGGGTTTCTGTAAAGATTCCATACACGGTGGGGTTTTCTTCCGCTTCATCCGGTGTAAATGCAAAAACGGCAGATACTCTGGAATAGGCGTTTACAAAGGTGTTTTCAACCGGCGTCTGCGATACTATAGTGCCGGGAATTTCTGTTCCTGCAGGTTCACGGAACGTAAACTCATAAATTACCTTTGTTCTATTCATTTGAAGAAGCATATCGTTGAGGGTCAAGCCTGTAAGAACGGGAACCTTAATTTTATCGTGTTCAGGCCCCTTGCTTACTCCGACCTTCAAGACAACAGGATCAACAATGTCAGTTTCCGGAGAAGGATCCTGCCATAAAATGGTGCCTTCTTCTGCTTCATTGTATTCATAGGTATAATTTTCATCTAGAACTATTAAAGCGCGGGACGAACCGGTAAAAAGAGATTGAAGATCGATTTTTATATCGTCAATTTTTTGTCCCACATAATTTCTAACACGGTCTATAACAACACCCCGGCTTACAACAAGGTTTATTCTTCTTCCGGCTTTTACAATAGAACCGGCAGGGGGATTCTGCTCGAGAATTTTCCCCTTTTCATCTATGCTGTTTGAGTAACGCAGCTGAATTTTCGGGTACAGTTCCTTTACCTGCATTTCTATAAGAGCGGAAGCTAATTCTTTTCCGGTTACATTTGGAACCATAACTTCTTCCTGTCCTTTTACAGCGAGGAAAAAAACAGCCATACAGATTATACCCATCATTATAACCAATGATACAGCCATAACAATGAGTGTTTTTCCGCTTGACTGCAGAGATTCCATAAAATCGTGAAAATCCATTCTAAAATTTGAAAGCTTCATATATTTCCTTCTTACATGCACTGTAAACCAATAAAATTTTTAGATCCGTTAAGAAAATCTTTCCAATGCATTGCTTTTTTTGACTGCCACTGAAGATTGGTAAGGACAAGAATTCCGTCCCCTGTTTTTACCAAAATTCCCCTTGCCTTGTCTACTCCGATTACTGTTCCGTTAGGAAGATGCTGATGTTCAGGCTGTACGCTGTGATCATAGACAAAGGCCTCATGTATGCGGAGTACTGTTTCCTCAACCCTTGTATATGCACCGGGCCAGGGAGTAAAGGCTCTAATACGAGCATCAATATTAAGAGCACTTTCGTTCCAATCTATACAGCCGTCATTTTTACACAACATCGTACAATAACAGGCATTGCCGTCTTGTTTAACGGCCTTTACTGTTCCATCCTCTATTTGACAAAGCACCTGCGAAAGCATTGGTCCGCCCATAGTTGAGGCAGTGTCCAATAAGGTCTGTGCCGTTTCTCTGCCGTTAAGGGCAATTTTTTTTTGCAAAAGAATATCGCCGCAGTCCATTTCCTGTGCAAGACGCTGTACCGTAATACCGGTTTCTTCATCACGGTTTAAAATAGCCGCAGGAACCGGTGCACATCCGCGGTATTTCGGAAGCAGCGACGGATGCAGATTAATGCCGCCTTTTGGAAACAGACTTAAAAATTTTGGGCCGAATATTTTTCCGTAGGCAAAGCAGACTAAGATATCGCAGTGCAGGCTTTCTATATAACGGCGTACCGAACCGTTGAGTCTTTCCGGCGTAAGGATGGGTATTTGTGATTCAGGACTTCTTTTCTCATTTTCTTTCATTGCTGCAAGTGCAACAGGAGTCGGTACTAATTCTTTACTGCGGCCCTGCATGGACGGCGGATTAGTAAGAACAGCTGCAACTTCATGCCTTCCTTCCTGCAGAAGAAACTCAAGAGGAACTGCTGATATGTCCGGACTTCCTGCATACACTATACGCACTGTACTATTCCCTGAGCTCTTTTTTAGCTTCGATTTTTGCCTGTTTAACGGCTTTTGCCTTTTCTTTTTCCAGACGGCGCTGCTCCCGGCGTGCAAGGGTTTCTTCCGCCTTTTTCTTAAATTCCGGATCTCCGCGGTCTATGAAAAGTATACCTTCTAAATGATCATATTCATGCTGAATAATGCGTGCAAGATAGCCTTCAGCTTCAAGAATGAAAGGCTTGCCTTGTTCGTTCAAGGCCTGAACGGTAACCTTTGAGGGACGGATGATTGATTCCCAAATTTTAGGAACAGAAAGGCAGCCCTCTTCAAAGGAGCATGTTTCTGCAGATGTTGCAATAATCTGAGGATTTATAAAAACACGGCGGATATTGTCATCTGCCATTAAAACAAACAAACGTATAGATTTACCGATCTGAGGAGCTGCAAGCCCCACACCGTTTTCGGCAACCATCGTTTCGAACATTTCTTCAATAAGAAGACGTGTTTCATCGGTTACGTCTGTTAGGGGTACAGCTTTTTGGCGGAGAACATCCTCTCCCATGATACAAACTTTCATACCATACAAGATACGATAAAATTATATGAATTTCAAGCGGAGTATAAGTTTACAGCCTATGAGCGGAATATAAAACTTACTGTCGTTCCCTTTCCAAATTCGCTGGAAAGGAAAACCTTTGCATTCATTAATTGTGCGCCGTGTTTTACAATAGCAAGTCCCAGCCCGGTTCCGCCTGTTTTTTTTGAATGGCTTTTATCTACACGGTAAAACCGTTCAAAAATGCGGCTCTGGTGTTCAGGTGCAATGCCTATTCCCGTATCTCTTATAATAACCTCAATATTTTCTCTTTCAAAATTTTGAATAACGTCAACTGTAACAGAACCGCCTTCCTTGTTATAAGTTACCGCATTGTCGCAGACATTAAAAATCATCTCGTGCAGAGTTATAGGTATACCCTGAATAATTACCGGGGTTTCCGGCAGGCGGGTTTTTAAAGTCACATTAAATTCTAAAGCCTTGTGCTCAAGTTCTTTAACAACAGAACTACAGATCGAGCTGATATCAACAGGTTCTAAAAGTTCCTGTTTTTCTTTTGCAGAATTTTCTTCCAGACGGGATATCTTAATTATGTCTTCAATTAGAGACAGAAGCCTTTTCCCCTCGGTATGGATTAAACTTATAAACCTTACAGAATCTTCCGGTTTTGCAATACCGTTCTGCATAATTTCTGTATACCCGATAATTGAAGTAAGAGGAGTTTTTAACTCATGAGATACATTAGCAGAAAACTCTCTCCTCATCTTTTCCGCCCTCTCTTTATCAGTATTGTCTACAATGAATAAGACAGCGCCGATCGATGAGTGCCCTGAAAGAACAGGAGATGCTAAAATTTGGAAAATCCGCCCATCCTTTTCAAACTTTCCTGTAGAACTTTTTCCGCTCAAAGATTCCTCTGCTGTTTTAGAAAAAACAGGATCACGGCAGACAGAGAGGTAATGTTCCTTGTGTAAATCCATGTGATCAAGATTAAAAAGAAGTTTTGCGCTTTTATTGGCAGAAAGGACTGTCTTATCTTTTCCTAAAATAATAAGGCCCTCACTCATATTTTCTGTAATACAGCTCAGTTCATTCTTTTTCGCTTCCAGCTGTGCAATTTTTTCGTTTATTTCCTTATTCTGCCGGTCTATCTTTATGAATAAGGGCGCAAATTCATCATAGGCAGAATTATCGAGCGGAGACTCAAGATTAACGTTGTAAATGGGCGTCATAATCATTTTTGTAAGAAGGCGGGCAGCGCTAATTGCAATAGCAGCGACAATAAACATTATGAAAAACAACAGAAAAAGTGCATTTTCTATAATGCCGAAAAAGCTCCGTGTTGTATTTGCAAGCCTTATAATTTTACCGTCTTTAAGGACTACCGCATGATAATAAGTCTGTTCTAAAAGAGTGTCGGACGTTCGCGTAGATTCCCCCGAGCCGTACTTAAGTGCAGTCTGAACTTCCGGACGCATCAGGTGATTATCCATTTTGCGGATATCTGAAAAATTGTCAAAAAGAACAGTACCTTCGGCGTCGATGAGCGTTATGCGGTGTTTTGTTTTATAGGATGCAAGAGCTAAAATATCTTCACTGCTGTTATCAAGTGCAAGCGCTATATATACAGAGGCAGACATTATTTCTTTTTTTATTTCTTCTACAAAGTTTCTATATAACACGACTGTAACGATAAAAAGTGTTAACAATACCGCTGTTATTGAAGTAAGGCAGATGCTTAAAAATATTCGCTTTTTCATATAGTATCCTGGTGAGTTGTCATCCGGTAGCCTATTCCCCGTACCGTTTCTATGTAAGATTCACATGCAGGGCATTTTTCACCGAGCTTTTGCCGGAGCGTGCGCACATGAACATCGACGGTCCGTGTCTCTCCGTCAAAATCGTAGCCCCATATTCGTTCTAAAATTGTATCTCTGGTAAAAACCATATCGGTATTTTCCATAAAAAGCCGCAGAA